>Ga0209353_10000851_pt1 | contig 17937 bp, 35 predicted proteins | sample LauGreSpBDMM15SD_2_FD_187561 | JGI IMG/M metagenome (GOLD analysis project Ga0209353, IMG submission 187561) | Freshwater lake microbial communities from Lake Michigan, USA - Sp13.BD.MM15.SD (SPAdes) (version 2) | ecosystem: Environmental > Aquatic > Freshwater > Lake | place: Lake Michigan...
AGCTAGAGTTAGACATTAACGAAATCAACTTTGTTTTGCAGACATTGGGAAACCTCCCATCGTCTAGCGGAGTTTGGCCTCTTATCGTAAAGATTAAAGAACAGGCTGAAGCGCAAGTTCCTAAAGACGCACCAACGGAGTGAGTTATGGAAAACGAAGTCACCCATAAGCAAATCTACGACAGACTCGTTGAAGTCGAATCTAAGGTGGATAGCATAGACCAGAACACTAAAGGTCTGGTAGAGGCTATAAAGGCTCTTGATGGGGCTTTTAAGGTCTTGGGGTGGGTTGCTTCAGCAGCCAAGCCTATTCTGTGGGTGGGTGCGTTAATCATGGCTGCTGGTGCTGTTTGGCAGACTTGGATTAAAAAATGAACGATTGGGCTGTGGCTTTTACTACCGCAGTCCTTTTTTGCATTACTGTGGTCTGGTGTTTTTACATCATCGTTTGGGCTATGACGTGAAATGGCTTCTGATGCTTTCAATGCTTTTTACATTGGTGGCATCTAGTAAAGAAAAAACTGAATATCGTTGTGTCAGATGGGCATGGACAGGTGATGTTTACAACCGAAAGGTAGTGTGTCTTGAGTGGCAAAAGGTTGAGAAAAAATGATACTTAGCCCCGAAGACGCATTGGATGGCTTACAAAATGCCATCAATCTTGTAAAGAAAGCGCAAGCCGTTGCCAAGGATTTAGGTGGTCTTGGAGTAATGGTTGGGCGACTCTTTGATGCCAAGAGCCAAGCTACAAAGGCGATGGTTCAAGCCAAGCGGTCAGGCAACAAGAGTAACTTCGCCATAGCAATGCAAATAGAAAATGCTTTGATGAATACGGCTAAGTTGGAATCCCAGCTTCAAATGCTCTATATGCAGACAGGCAACGTGGACGTATGGAATAAAATCAAGGCTAGAGCAGCAGAGATGGACAGGGATGATGCCATAGCTGCAAGGGATGAAAAGTTAGAAGAAAAGAGGCGCAAAGAAAAAGAGCAGCGAGACTTTGAGATTGGTGTAGCTGTTGGTGGTGTTATCTTTGTGCTGTTTCTGATTGTTATAGGTCTGATTGAATTAAAAGAATTCTGCGATACAACTCGCAGATGTGGGCGATGAATGAGTATCAAAAAACCTTTGATGAACTGCTCAAATGGTGGATTCGTGGGGCGGTGGCGTGGTATGTGCTAGGGTTTTTACAGTTCCTACCAGACTCTTTGTCAAACAAAATCATGGATAAATTACTTTCACTTATAGGACTCGGATAATGTTATCTCTATTTTCTACACTTGGTGGTTTGCTAATTTCTGGCTTACCAAAACTCCTAGACTTCTTTCAGAACAAAGATGACCAAAGGCATGAGTTAGCTTTAGCTAGGGTTCAAGTAGAACTTCAATTACAGATGATGGCTCAAGGGTTTAAGGCTCAAGAGCGCATGGAGGAGATTCGCACAGACCAGATTGCCATGCAGACAGATGCCCAGATGACAGAAGCTGCTTTAAAGCATGATGAGAAAATCATGGAAAGAGCAAGCACTTGGGTAGTGAACTTTGTCGGTACTGTAAGACCTATCGTGACTTACATCTTTATCTTTGAACTTTGTGCAATCAACGCATGGATTGCTTACTACGTTTACTCTCGTCCTAGTTTAGTCAACAACATGGATGATTTAATCCGAGTTACTGACGTTATTTTCTCTAGCGATGAAATGGCAATGCTTGGAGGAATTATTGGTTTTTGGTTTGGCTCACGTTCATGGGCTAAGAAATGAAAGTCAGCGAAAAAGGCGAACATCTGATGCACTTCTTTGAAGGCTACAGAAACAAGCCTTATCGGTGTTCTGCTGCAATTTGGACTGTTGGGTGGGGTCACGCTATGTATGCAGACCAATTAAGCCTACCAAACGTCCGTAAAGAGGGCTACACAGGGCTTATCAGGTCTGATTACCAACTAAAAGGGGAAGACAATCGTGTCTGGTCTAAAGATGAACTGGTCAATCTGTTCAAGGTTGACATCGATACTTTTGAACGTGGTGTTCTTCGACTTTCTCCTACTCTTGCTAGTCATCAAAGCAAATTCGACGCTGTTGTCTCTTTTGCGTACAACGCAGGTTTAGGGAATTACCAAAGGTCAACCATTCGCATGAAGGTCAATCGTGGTGATTGGGATGGGGCTGCTGAAGCCTTTATGTCGTGGACTAAAGCAGGTGGTAAGGAAGTCTCAGGTCTTGTCAAAAGACGCAAAGCAGAAGTGGCTTTGTTCTTATCTTAAATTAAATTGTCATAAATCTTGTATAAGGTGTTGAAATGCCTAACATTCCTACGCCAGAACAAGCAGAACTGTTTGCACAAAGTGTCAAAAAGTGGCAACAAGTGCTGAGTTTGGGTGATTGGAGAATTGAAAAAGGACAGAAACCAGCTAAAGCAGCAATGGCATCTGTGGAGTTTAACCAGACAGCTAGATTGGCTACCTATCGACTTGGTGATTTTGGTGCTGAACGAATTTCACCAGAGAGCCTAGACAAGACTGCATTACATGAGTTGCTTCATGTTTTCTTGCATGACTTAATGTGTGTAGCCACAGACCCTAAATCCTCTGATGAGGAAATAGAGATGCAAGAGCATAGGGTTATTAACTTGCTAGAAAACTTACTCTCTAAGGATTCCAATGGGTTCACATAACCAGACTTGCACAGATACTGAGTTTATACAGTTATGGGGTCAACTTCAGTCTGCTGCAAAAATAGCTGAACACCTTGGCATTGCAACCAGAGCAGTTCATTTGCGTAGAAGAAATATCGAAAAGTTCTACAACATGGTACTTAATGCAAGTGACCATCGTGGTGTTAAATACGATAAAAACAGACCCAAGTCATTTAGTCCACTTAAACAGATAGAACTAGGCATGCTGGACGGAACAGTTATTGTGTTCTCAGATGCCCACTTTATCCCTGCACAGCGTACAACAGCCTTTAAAGGGCTTCTATGGGCTATCCAAGAGTTTTCCCCAAAGGTTGTCATATGTAACGGAGATGCGTTTGATGGTGCTTCTATCTCAAGGCATGATGTAACTGACCAACCACAGACTTCTGTCATTCAAGAACTAAAAGCCTGTCAGGGTGCATTGGGTGAGATTGAAGAAGTAGCTAAAGCAGCGAGGCACAATGTAAAGCTAGTGTTTACATGGGGAAACCATGACATTAGGTTTGGCAATCGTTTAGCGCAACATGCACCACAATTTAAAGATGTTGTCGGGTTTAAGTTGACAGACCATATCCCAGATTGGGACTTCTGTTGGGCGGTGTGGCCTACCGAGCAATGTATTATCAAGCACCGATATAAAGGCGGTGTTCACGCTACTCACAACAATACAGTTAACGCTGGTGTTTCAATAGTTACTGGACACTTGCACTCTTTAAAAGTCACTCCATTTTCTGACTACAACGGATGTAGATACGGAGTAGATACAGGGACGCTTGCTGAGACTGATGGCCCACAATTTACCTATGCTGAGATAAACCCTAGCAATCACAGGTCAGGCTTTGCAGTTCTTAACTTCTTTAATGGACAGTTATTGACACCTGAGTTAGTCCAGAAGTTTGACGAAAACCAAATTCAATTTAGGGGCGAAGTAATTGATGTAGGTGCATTTTGAGTGCATGGCTCATCATTCTGACAGGTGCTATCTACGCCTATATCGCTGCTGAACAACTGTTCAAAGGCAACCCAAGCATGGCTGTCGTTTACGCAGGGTACGCCTTTTCAAACGTGGGTTTGTACTTATTGGCTAAGTAGTGTCTTTCTGGAAAACTCCATTCGGTAAAAGAATTCCCTTGCGATTCTTAATCTGGTCATAGGCAACTTCCATGCAATCTACTAGCTGAATATCTTGTAAAGCGCAGTAGTTAATAAGGCAGACCATGACATCACCAACAGCGTCAATAACAGCTTCTTTGTCATGTTTAATCGTGGCATCTGCTAGTTCTCCCATCTCTGACATTGCTTTTAGAAGCTGAACTTCTGGTGTGCTGTTAGGAATAATTTTCCTAGCTTCTGACCATTGTATGATTTTCATCTCTATATTTGCGTATGACATAACTATCCTTTCGAGTTTGCAAATTCGTACCACATAACATAAAAGTCTTTTAAGTAATCAAGACCCTCGCCTATTTTTACGCACTTACCTAGAACAACTTGGAACACATCTCCAACTTCTGTTTGTTCGTTGTCTGTGTTACCAATGATGACTAACACAGTAAATTTAGGAACTTGAGCAAAAGCCTTGAGTAGCAATTGCTGACCAGTAGCCATGTTCTCGTTAGGTTTCTTCCACTCTCCGATTAGGAAGTGTCCCTTTCTCTCGCAAATCATGTCTATATTGCTAGGCAAGAAATGCGTATTTTCGGGAATCAAACCTTGGAAATCACGGAAGTCAGTATGGGTTGCATACTGATTTCTCATCTGATTAGACAATTGCATGAGCCTGACGATGGTGTGGTGAACATAACCAAACTACATCAAGTGGTCTTGAATAGTCTGGATGATGTGCTTCTGCATTATCTCCACATACAAAACAGGGTAGTCTTACTAATCTTCCAGATTTAACTGCTGTATAGACTTTTCCTTGAGCATTTTTTCTTTCTGGAAATTTAAGTCTCCATTCATCTTTTCTATTTTTTTCTTGTTCTGAATACGAATAACTTTTTGCATCCTTTTCTTTTTTGCACAATTTGCAATAATTGGAATAACCAAACAATCTAGTTTTATCTTTGTGGAAAAAATCAAATGGTTTTTCTTTTTGGCAGCTAGAACATTTTTTCATTTAAGTCTCCTAAAAGGTGGGGTACTAACTGCTCGTCCGCAAGCCAAAAAAGACCTTTGCACAGCGTTCCCCCAAAACTTAAAAGGGTGCGTCATCCTCATATACAACCTTTTTCTTAGGCTGCAATGAAGCGTCAGCGTTCTTATTCTTGATAGACAAGGACATAAACTTAGCCCCATCCTTGCTGACCTTTAGCCAAGCAGATAGCCAATATTCTACGCCATCTACATTTAAGCTGCCTTTGTAATCAGGAAACTTGGCATCGTCTTTGCGGTCATTCTTAAAGAGTGAGCCTCTGTTGTTGTTATCATATTCCATATTTATCCTTTAGCGTTCTTTAACGCACTTCTTACTTTACTAGGAAGCAATGTCCATAGAGCAACTTTCTGTTCGCTGTCTAAGTTCTCTGCTTCCAACTTTACCCAAGCACTCTTAGGTTCTTCTTTCTCACAGAGAGCAATTAACTCCATTGCTAACTCTTTGAGATAATTCTGCTCATCCTCTGGGATGGTATCCATTGCACCCTGAGTAGGCGTGATGATTATCTTTTCTTCCTTGATTGGTGCGGAAGCATCAAAGCTGTCCCCCTCTACGAGGTCAGTAGCGCATAAATATAAATATCTCCGTTGATACGTCTGGCAACCGCCAAGGGACTGAATGGGTGATGCGCCTTTCATGTTTGCCTCAACCATTGGGCTTGTAATCACAATACAAGTTCCATCATCTACGTCTGTGATTGTCAGGCTTGCATATTCAGCGTCAAACGACACTACGCTGCACAAACCAAGGCGATTAAAGATTGAGTTTACTTGAGGGAGAAAGTCTCCTAACTCAAAGTAGTTGTAGCCAGCAAACTTGTTGTGACCAGACTTCTTGAGTGGCATTGCTTGTAATTCCACTCGTGCTTGCATTAACTTCTTGTGTACCATTTTATTTTCCTTTACTTAAATATTCTTCAATCATTTCTTCTTTGTCATCATCGTATAAATCCTCGAAAGGTACGAAGTGATTTTCTCCGCAGCATGAGCCAGATGTTTTAGGCTCAGTACAGTAACAGCAGTAGTCACCATGCGATAAATCATTGATTGCGTCTTGTCTTGTAATCATTGGATTCTTCCTACATTCTTAGCCAACAACCATTTATCTCCTAACTTCAAGACTGACCTAATCCACTTGCGTTGGTTGTACTGGTTAACTTCTTGTGGAACTTCTTTGTTGTTATAAAGTTCTCTTGCTTTGCGTCTTAATTGTTCTGTGTTCATCTCATCCCCTCCATGCTAAGAGTACGCCAATACCGCCAAAGATAACGATGGCTAACACATACTCAACTAGCGTCTGAATAATCTTACTTTTCATTTGGTTCTCCTTAATTTGTTGCTAAACGCATTGCACGTTCTGTTGCTTCATTCCAGTTTGCAACCCACTTAAAAGACAAAGTTCCCTCAATTTGATAAGCAGTAAATTCACCTTGATAACCTATTGCAAAGGTAAAAGTACGCTCTTTATTGTCTCTAGTGATTTTTACCCATTTGCCATTGGTGCGAATGGTTTTTTCTGTAAAGCGTGTCATGTTTTTTTCCTTAATTACCCACTTACGTTTTGTTATGGGCTGGTGTTAGTATAATGCAAATCAACGAAATGTTTAAATTATTTTCACAAAGTGTTGAAAATTTAGCAAATCGTTGTTAAGATGCAACTATGAACAAACTAACCGACAAAGAACTAATTACCTTGCTTGGTGGGCCAACAATCCTATCTAAGAAGCTAGGTTTCTCCTCTGCACAGAGGGTACATAACTGGATATATAGGGGGATACCAGCATCAATCAAATTAGCTTATCCAAAACTTTTCTTAAACAAAAGGATTAAGAAATGAGTAAATTGTGCGCTGATTGCAATCAAGAAATTACTGGCAGAGAGCCAAGTGCTAGGTTTTGTTGGATATGTTCTAATTTAAGACCTAGAAAAAATGGACAAGCACAAGCTGCAGCAGCAGTTAACAAGGCGGTTAGAAATGGTATTCTTGTGCCTGTAGCTACACTAATTTGTGTAGATTGTGGGAAACCTGCTCAATGCTATGAACACAGAGACTACAACAAACCACTAGAAGTTGAGCCAACTTGCAAGGGTTGCAATATCCGCAGAGGCCCAGCTATTCCATTAAAGAAAGAAGAAGTTACAGAATGACCCAAGAAGCAATCATCAAATGTCTCCAAAACGGCTCTCTTACGTCTTACGACATGGAGAACTTAACTGGCATACCCCGCACATCTATCGTGGCTGCTTGCAAAAAGCTACATCATAAGAAGCAACTTACGACTGAAAAGATTAAGAGTGGACGCTGCTGGATAATGAGATATACCCTAGCTGAACACATGATTGTGGCTACAGAGGCAGCCAACGATGCGCCTTTGAACAAGCTAAATCCTTTCGACATCAGGAACGCTCAAGGTATCTTTACCAAGGCAGAATATGCGGTGATGAACTCACAGGCCAGACGCTTGCTTGGCAGACCAGCTACAAATGAAATTACCAACAATCAATTTATTTGATACAATGTTTTGAAACAACGGCTAGGCAGGGAGTAATTATCCTGCCGAAAAGGGTTCCCACTTTTTCCCCTGCCGCAGTTTCTTTGCTTTTAAGTGGCTTATAAAGTGGAAAAAATTATGCTATTACAGCCTAAGAATTGGGCAGTCTTTCAACATTACAAAGACAGATGCCCTCCGTGGATAAAACTACATCGTGACCTGTTAAACGACAGGGCATATATGCGCTTGCCTATTGCTAGCAAAGCGATAGCACCTATGCTCTGGTTGCTTGCAAGTGAATCAAAAGATGGTGTTTTTGATGGCTCACTAGATGAGCTAGTCTTTCGTTTGCACATTACCAAAAAAGAATATCAAGATGGACTCAAGCCATTGATTGATAACGACTTTTTCATACTTGTTAGCGGAGTGCTAGCAGAACGCAAGCAAAGTGCTATCCCAGAGACAGAGGGAGAGGGAGAGGGAGAGACAGAGAAAGAGACAGATACGCCAGAAGGCGTTTCAATTGAAGTTTGGGATTCTTTTGTCAAACAGAGAAAAGCACGAAAGGCTCAGATTACTGAAAGAGTAATGAAGTCAATTCGAGAGCAAGCAAAAATTGCAGGTTGGACTCTGGATAACGCTTTAAACGAAATTGTTGTTCGTAACTGGCAAACATTTAAATCTGATTGGGTTGCTGTTAAATCAAACCCTGCCGACAGAGTGAGGCTCACAGTTGCACCATCAAATGAGCCTGACCCTGCTTTAGAAAAGATTAAAGCTGATGCTTTGAAAGCTGCGCCAATGCCCGAAAGTTTCAGACAGTTTGCCAAGCAAGTGAGAAAAGCATGAACTTTGAATGGCCTACAAATGACAAACGAAGAATTGGAACACTTCAGAAACTGCGAAGCCCAAGAGTGGATACGCAGGTTCAACCAAAAGAAATTGACGATTGGCTCAAGCAAAGCGTTGCTATGGTGGCAGGGTGTGTGCGTGGACTTGGAACGAATCAGAGGAAAGTCAGATACTTTGCTTTTGAGGGACAGAATGACGAGGTTACGAAATGAGGAGAGCAGCAAGAGTTGATGCAACACAAGAAGCCATCGTAAGCGCACTGAGGGCAGCAGGGGCATACGTCTGGATTATTGGACTACCAGTTGACCTTTTGGTTGGCTACAAGGGGCATACCTTCTGCGTGGAGGTCAAATCAGGGCCTAGAAAGCGTTTAACGAAGCTACAAGCCGACTTTTTCGAGAATTGGTCTGGAAGTACCTTGGCAAGAATAGATTGCCCAGAAGCGGCTCTACGGATGATTGGAGTAGTCAAGTGAAAGCACCTTACAAAGCCATCGAATACATCATTGAAAACGCACCAAAGTTTGCAGAGGCTAAAGCACAAAGAATCTACCTTGAGGAGTTTCGCAAAACCAAGAAGGCTCTACTGATGAAGGATGCGTTAGCCAGAGGGATAGATTCTGCTGTGGCTCAAGAGCGTGAAGCCTATGCTCACATTGAGTATGCTGACTTGCTCAAAGGTCTAATGATTGCCATTGAGAAAGAAGAAACCTTAAAGTGGATGTTGACTGCTGCCCAGATGAAAGCTGACATTTGGAGAAGTGAGCAAGCTAGTGAGCGTCTTGGTGTAAAAACAACAGAATAAAATTATTTGTAGAATTCAACAAAATGTTGATAGAATTACGTCAGCCCAAGCAATTCGCAAGGGTACTTTTAAGGACTACAAAATGAAATACGAATTTGACACAACAACTGGTGAAGGCTCTGTAATCGTTACTGTCGTGATGGAATACGAGCGTGACGAAGAAGGCACTTACAACGAGAACATTGATGAAGTCTGGTTTGAAGGACGTAACGTCATGGGCATCTTTACTGACCAGCAGTTTAAGGAATTAGAGATTGAAGGCTGTATGCGTCTTTCAAAGCACATCTTGGAACAAGCAGACGAAGCTAAGATAGCTGCTTACGAAGGTTGATATGACTAGAGAAGACATTAAAAGCATGGCATTGAAATCAGAAGTTTCTATGTATGGCATTGGCGCAACATATCAGGGACTTGATGCAACTGAAGGTTTTGTAAATAGGCTTGAAGCCTTTGCCAAGCTAGTTGCTAAACAAGAGCGAGAGCGTATTGCTCAAAAAATAGAGCAATTACCATTTGGTGATACTGCTGCTAGTTTTGCTGTTTATGTAAGAGAAGCATGAAGTCTTGCATTGAAAGGAAAATATGAGAGTAAGAATTAGACAAGATGTTGATGGGATGTGGATTGTTGAAAGTAAAAAATGGTATGAGTTTGAGTGGCGTTGTCAAAAATGTGTGCTTGGTGATGACGCAGAAAAGAGAGCATTGGAATATGCTCGTCTGCTGCTAAACCCTGTAATCATAGAAGTCACATGAATAACAGACCCAATAACAGGGAACGACTCCACTTGGCAAAGATTAAAGAAATGCCTTGTGGGGTCTGTAACGCTTCTGGCCCAAGCGATGCACATCACATTGTTCAGCATAACCAATACTTATGTATTCCTTTATGTAAAGATTGCCATCAGGGTAGCTTTAACGGCATACACGGACAGGCTAGGATTTGGAAGGTTATGAAGCTAGACGAGATGGATGTTTTAAATTTAACGCTTGCAAATCTTTTTAGATAGCGCACAATGGACGCACTCAGTTGCCATTGAGACTTTAGAGGGACTTGTTCCCTCTTTTTTTTTATGAGATAATAAATAAACTCCATAGGGATAACCATGTCTGGTTTACTTGAGCCATCCGTAAAAATTGAGATTGAGATACAAAGCCAAGAGAAAAAAGGCGAAGCGTGTCCAGTTGCCACAGGTGACGTAGAAGTCAATCTTGAGTGTCGCCAAAAGGCTATCGACAAGGCAAACTATGGCCCGATGAATCCCAATGAGCCAAACGCTGATTACTGGCGTGACATTTCAAAGGCTTGGAGAATCTCACCTGCACAGGCTAAAAAGTCTCGTTGTGGTAACTGCGCTGCTTTCATTCAAACCCCTAAGATGCTTGCTTGCATTGAATCTGGTCTTGAGATGAACGGCACAGAGATGGATGCTTGGGAAGTCATTGATGCTGGCGACTTAGGCTATTGCGAAGTGTTTGATTTTAAGTGTGCTTCCAAGAGGACTTGTGAGGCATGGATTAGTGGTGGGCCAATAACCGAGGATGAATATGATGGGAACGACAAACCAACAAGCGATGGAAATGATGCAGAAACTTATGCAGAAGAAGACTAAGCCCATGCCTGAGCGTGGTGAGCGTACTGCAAAGAACAAAGCAAAGAAGCCTAAAAAATGATGGGCTTGTACGCAAATATCGCTGCGAAGAAGAAGCGCATCGAATCACAAAAGGCTGCTGGTAAAACTCCAGAGCGTATGCGTAAAGTAGGTAGCAAGGGTGCGCCTACTGCTGATGCTTTTAAACAAGCAGCTAAGACTGCTAAGAAGAAATGATTAAGCGAGGCTCAGAGCAGTTTTCTGGCTATAACAAGCCCAAAGCTACTCCTAGCCATCCAACCAAGTCTCATGCTGTTTTAGCTAAGTCTGGTGAGGATGTAAAGCTAATCCGCTTTGGTCAACAAGGGGCTAAAGGCTCACCTGATGGCACGAAGCGTAACGAAGCGTTTAAGGCTCGTCACGCAGAGAATATTGCCAAGGGTAAGATGAGTGCAGCGTATTGGGCTAACAAAGTTAAATGGTGACTAACATGAAAATGACAAAAGCTGGTCAGAAGAAAGTTGGCAAGGTGATGGGTGAGTACAAAGAAGGTACTCTGCACTCTGGCAAAGGCGGTAAAGTTGTAAAGAGCCGTGACCAAGCGATTGCTATTGCTATGGCTGAAGCTGCTAAGAAAATGGGTAGGATGAAATAATGCCTAGCTTGCTTGATAGCGCATTAGGATGGATGCAAGACCCTAGACGTACTCAGCAATTGCAGGGTACAGGTAGGGCAATCCAACAAGGACTGCTCAACATTCAGCAGTCTGATAAGCGTTTTCAAGATTTGTTCGATAAGTCATTTGGTGACCCAAAACAACCATTTAAGGTTACTGACAAAAAAGCATTGTCAGAACTAACTCAAATGACCCAAAGCGGTTTGCTTGGCATGGCTGAAGTCGGTATGTTTGTGGGTGCTGGTTCTAAGGCATTTGACAAAGCAATGGCTTTTACTGCTACTAAGCTAGAGAAAAAAGGCGCATCTCCACAGGAAATCTGGAAAGAAACAGGAACTGTGCGTGGCCCAGATGGTCAATGGAGACAAGAAATTAACGATGCGGAAGCTAAGTTTGTTACCGCACCAGAGATGCTTGATAAAGCTGCATTGCTCAAACAGAATATTTCCAAAAACAAGCAAAAGATTAAAGAATCTAAAGAATATCCTGATTTGTTTCCTAAAGAGTTGAACAAGGCTCAAAAGGCTTTGAGAGAAGAAAACAAGGCAAACAAAGAGTTAGTAGATACTTACACATATAACCAAGCATTTACTGGCTCACCTGCAAAACTGGCTATTGAGCATCCAGAGCTTTACAGGGCATATCCAGAACTTGAAGAAGTAAGAGTTATGCAAGGAACAGTAAAGCCTGACTTTCTTGGTGCTTTTATTCCTAAATACAATGCTTTGGAAGTAACTAAAGAAGGTTTAAAACAAGACCCAAGGTCAACTGCATTGCATGAGATGCAACACGCTATTCAAGAAAAAGAAGGTTTTGCTGTTGGTGGCAATGTTGACACTATGTCTCAGTTAATTGCTCAATCAAAATATAACTTAAAAGATATTGAACGAAAAATTATCAATCAGCGAGATGCTGCTTCTGATGAAGCCAGAATGTACATAGCAAAGGCACAACAAGAGCCTGAGTTTAAAAAGTTTGTTGATGATGCTTTTGACAAGTACAAAGCACAACTTGGTGAAAAGTCAGAAGACAATCCATTTGGTGTCGATTTACAAGATGCCGTTCAGTTTCAACTACTAGAACAATCACCAATTTTAAGCAACTACATAAAAGAAGCAGAATCTTTAAGAGGGTTAGCTAACTTAGACCCATATCAAGGTTATCGTGCTTTGATGGGTGAGGCAGAAGCAAGACTTACTCAAACTCGTAAGGACTTAACTCCAGAAGAACGGAGAAAGTATTTCCCATTTGAGTTTCAAGATAAAAATCTTAATCCTTATGGGTTAGATGTTCCTATCAATAGCCTGATAAACTTGGATGAAAGAGGAAACTTAGTTCAAAGTGGATTACTAGGTCAGTAATTACTAACTTAACCTTGACCAACCCTAGAGGAGTCAAACAAAATGATTGAAAAACAATCAAACATTTCATATCGTGGTGGCGCACGAGAAGGCGCAGGAAGACCGAAGGGAAGTCTTGATAAGGGCAATGCTGTTCTTAGAGAGATGATACTTGAGGCACTAGAGGGCGCAGGTGGCGTTGCTTATCTTGTAGAGAAGGCAGAGACACACCCACAGGCTTTCATGGGACTAATCGGTAGGGTTTTACCACTCCAAGTAACTGGAGAAGAAGGTAAAGACATTCAGATAAGCGTCCAATGGCAGAAGTAATAGAGATAGCCTACAAACCAAGAGAACAACAACTTGCTATCCATGAACTGATGGACAGTAAGCGTTTTGGCGTTGTTGTTGCTCATAGGCGCATGGGTAAGACAGTATCTGCGATTAACCACTTAATCAAGGATGCTCTGCTCAACCAAAAGGAAGCCCCTAGATACGCCTACATAGCCCCTACCTACGGACAAGCTAAGAGGGTGGCATGGGACTACCTTGTGAAGTATGCAGAGCCGTTAGGTGGCACTAGCAATATCTCAGAACTAAGGGTGGACTTCTGGGGTAGGCGAATCCAGTTGTACGGGTCAGACAACCCAGAAACTCTCCGTGGACAATATTTCGATGGGGTCATTCTCGATGAGATTGGTGACCAGAACCCTAAGATATGGACAGATGTGTGTAGACCAAGTTTGGTTGACAGACAGGGCTGGTGTCTTTTTATCGGTACGCCAAAGGGACACAACCATTTTAAAGAACTGCGAGACAGGGCTAAAACTGACGATGGATGGGGATTGCTTGAGTTCAAAGCCTCAGAAACTGGCGTAGTTAATCAAGATGAACTTAACGCTGCCAAGCATGAGATGGGTGAGGATAAGTACCGCCAAGAGTTTGAGTGTAGCTTTGACGCTGCTGTAGAAGGCTCTTACTTTGGACAAATCCTCAATGAACTAGAAGAAAAAAAGCATATGCAAGAGATACCCAGAGAGGAACTGAGTAGGACTTTTACTGCTTGGGACTTGGGTATGGGTGACTCTACGTCTATCTGGGTGGCTCAGTTGGTAGGCTCTGAGGTCAGATTATTGGACTACTATGAGAATCACGGAGTAGGACTAGACCACTATGTGAAGTGGATTAAAGACAATGACTACCTAAAAGCACAGCACATATTGCCCCATGACGTTAGGGTCAGAGAGTTAGGCACAGGTAAAAGCCGACTTGAGATGCTTGAGGAATCAGGGCTAGAGGTCAAGATTGCTCCCAGAATGGGACTAGACGATGGCATCCAAGCGGTAAGAAGGTTGTTGCCAAGGTGCTGGTTTAACGTACCAAAGGTGCAGATAGGACTAAACTGCCTGAGAAACTACCGCAGAGACTACGATGAGAAGCGTAAGATATTCTATGAAAGACCATTGCACGATTGGTCTAGTCATGGCTCTGATTCGTTCCGTTACTTAGCCCTTGGATTGGATGAAGGACATTCAACTTGGGATAAGCCTATTAACCAAATGCCGAAATGGATTGTCTGATGTATGTATCAATGCAGGGTGCAAATTTAGCCCCTAAAGTAAAAGAACTTGAAAAGCGTCTTGAAATGTTGGAAAATGTGGTAAAAGCATTACAATTGGATAAACCCCGAATGGGTCGCCCTCCAAAGGACAAACATGGAACAGAACGAACTGAAGTCAATACTACAGGCAGAGATTGATGACGCTATTGGCTTTATTGAAAGTGAAACTGTTGAACAACGCAAACAGGCTTTGGAGGCTTATCTACGACAGCCTTATGGTAATGAAGTTGAGGGAAAGTCTCAAATCGTTACTGGAGAAGTGGCAGAAGCGATAGATGGTGCGCTGCCTAGCTTAGTTCGTATCTTTACAGGCTCAGACAATATCGTAGTCTTTGAGCCACAAGGCCCAAGGGATGAAGCCTCTGCCAAGCAAGCTACTGATTATTGCAACTGGGTATTCAACAGGGATAACGAAGGCGTAGCCATTCTGCATGATTGGTTCAAAGATGCCTTGATGCAAAAGAACGGCATTGTTAAAGCATATTGGGAAGACAAAGAAGACATTACTAAAGAGCGTTACTTTGACTTGTCTGATGACGAGTTAGCGATGCTGATGAGTGATGAGACTATGGAGATTGTCGAGCAAGATACGACAGAGTTCCCAATATTTGACCCAATGGGACAGCCAGTTATAGACCCTATGGGTATGCCTGTGATGGGTGCTACACACAATGTTGTGGTGCAACAAAAGAAGAAATCAGGCAAAGTAACGATTGAGAACGTACCCCCAGAGGAGTTCTTGATTAGCAAGAAGGCTAGAACTATTGCTGATTCACCTTTCGTAGCCCATCGTCAGATGTTAACTCGTAGCACCTTAGTTGCTATGGGCTTTAACAAGAAGCAAGTAGAAGGCTTGCAGATGGGTGATGCTTTAGCGTACACACCAGAGCGTGTGGCTCGTTACGCAGCAGGTGAGCAACCTTACCAAACGCAGACAGATGACCCTGCGATGCAAGAGATTGAAGTCTTTGAGTGCTACGTCAAGACTGACTTAGATGGCAAAGGCATTGCTGCATTGGTTCAAGTGTTCTACGCTTCTAACGAGATTCTTGAGGATGCCAAGGGTAAGGAAATGGTTGAGGAAGTGGACTATGTTCCTTTCCACTCAATCTGTCCTATCCCAATTCCGCACAAGTTCTTTGGAAACTCATTAGCCGACAGAACAGTTGACCTACAGTTAATCAAGACCACTATCACTCGTCAGATGTTGGATAACTTATATCTGACAAACAATGCCAGAGTAGTTGCCATCGAAGGACAGGTCAACATTGATGATTTGCTGACTTCTACGGCAGGTGGTGTTATTCGTGCTAAGTCTCCTAATGCTGTTCAACAGTTAGTTGTTCAGAACGTGGCTTCTCAGGCTTTCCCAATGCTTCAGTACTTGGACACAATTCAGTCTAAGCGTACAGGCGTGTCTGATGCCTCACAAGGGCTAGACCCATCTGTTTTACAGAACGTGACAGCAGCAGCAGTAGCCTCGATGCAACAAGCTGGCGCAGGTAAGATTGAACTGATGGCTCGAATCTTTGCTGAGACAGGCGTTAAGTCATTGTTCAAGGGCATCCTACATTTGCTCTGTAAGTACCAAGACAAGGCTCGTTTGGTGCGTATGAGAGGAGAATTCGTAGAGTTTGACCCTCGTACATGGGCTAACCAATACGATGTGTCTATCAACGTGGGTTTAGGCGCAGGGAATCGTCAAGAGCAGATGGCTATGTTGTCAATGGTTCTTGCTAAACAAGAGCAGTTGATTGCTCAGTATGGCCCTGCTAATCCTTACGTTTCACCTGCTCAGTATCGTGGCACATTGGGACGCATGGTTGAGATTGCAGGGTTCAAAGATAGTGCTGAGTTCTACAAAGCGATTACGCCAGAGCAAGACCAAGCGTTGAGCAATCCTCCTCCACAGCAACAGCAGATGCCTCCAGAAGTTCAAGCATTGATGGCTAGAACACAGGCTGAGATACAAGCTAACCAAGCTAAAGCACAAGCTGATATGCAGATGCAACAACAGCAGATGCAGATTGACATGGAGATGGCGCAACAGAAGGCGGCTCTTGAGATGCAATTATTGCGTGAGAAAGAGGGTGCTAAGTTGCAACTAGAGCGTGAGAAACAACAGGCTTACTTTGCATTGAAGCAACAAGAGTTTGAAGCAGAAGCACAATTGAAAGCAATGAAGATTGGTGCTGGAATTACATCCAACGTAGAGATTAGGGGTTAATCATGGCAGTTACCAATGCTGACATTCTTGGGTGGTTGAATGAAAACCCTAATGCTAGTCCTGCCCTAATCAATCAAACGATGGCAGAAGCGGGTGTAAGTGCTGCTCAGTATCAATCCGCTACTGGTGCGCCTCCCCCTCCTCCTCCTCCTCCAGCCCCAACAACAATTACTGAACTTTACCAACAAGAATTAGGTAGAGCACCAGAGTCTAAAAAAGTAATTGAAGAATGGGAAAAAATATTTGGTAGTACGATTGACCCAACTGAGGTTGCTCAATTTCAACAAGCTGCACAACTTGAAAAAACTGCTCCTATAGTAGCTAACATAAAAGGTCAAATCCTAGCGCAAGGTACAACTGACCAATGGTCTGGTCAAGGTTTTGGTTCTGCTGAAGCTAACGCTGCTGACATGGCTAGGATGTTGGCAAGTGCTGGCATTACCGACATTAACCAGTTTGGTGAAATACAAAAAACAGTTGTTGATGAAGAAGGTAATAATGTAGTTGTAAAAACTTTTGGGAATAAAGTTACAGGTCAAGAAATTGTAAATAACTACGAATCAGGAAGTAACGCATTTGGTGGCACGTATGCAGGTAAAGGAAACACAGGCTATAGAGTAGAGTTTGCCCCTAATGGCACTCCAGTTTTCTATACAACAGGAGCATCTAGTTCTGACTCATCTCAATGGATGCCTTTTGTTCAGCTTGCATTAGCTGCAAGTGGCGCAGGTGGATTACTTGGCAGTGCTTTACTTGGCGCAGGTGCTAGTCAAGTAGCTGCTGGAGCATTAGGAAATGCTATTCTTGGTGGTGCTACAACTGGTATTGCTGGTGGTGACGCACTTACAGGTGCTTTACTAGGCGGTGCAGGTGGTGCATTGGGTGGTTATCTGCAAGGAGGCTCACTTGATGGGTTAGGTATTACTGAAAGACAATTTGCAATTGCAGACGCAACACAGTTAGCAGAACAAGGATTGTCCTCATCTCAAATTCGAGATGCTTTAATTGCTGGTGGCTATAACGATGCAATTATTGACAGGGCTTTAAATGCACTTACTCCTTCTGCTACTGTAACTAATCCAGTTGTAGATAACAATACTGTATCTATTACAGGCACTCCAGCAATTTCTACTGACATTCCAACTGTTATTACAACTGCAAATAGACCACAAAAAGTATCTCCAGAAATAGTTAATGCCGTTAATTCTTTAATATCTGGTGGTAATGTTGAAACTCAAACTATTGAAATTAAAGATAAAAGACCTACAAAACCTGATATTCCAGTAGTTACAGTAACTGACCCAAATGCGCCTACAGCTAAAAATCCTATTGCTCCTGACGCTCCAATTACTCCGCCTAATAAAGATACAAAATTAACTGTTCCAGACCTTATTAGAATTATTGGTATTGGAGGAACTATTGCGGGAATTGGTGCTGCTGCTACACCAACAACCCCTACTGGCCCTCAGTACCCAATTATTGATGTT
>Ga0209353_10000852_pt1 | contig 17922 bp, 15 predicted proteins | sample LauGreSpBDMM15SD_2_FD_187561 | JGI IMG/M metagenome (GOLD analysis project Ga0209353, IMG submission 187561) | Freshwater lake microbial communities from Lake Michigan, USA - Sp13.BD.MM15.SD (SPAdes) (version 2) | ecosystem: Environmental > Aquatic > Freshwater > Lake | place: Lake Michigan...
AAAAAAACGTCTTGGGCGCCGTAGGCGACGAGTTGCATGAGTGCTCCAGCCATTGCTTTCTCTTTATACTCTTGTTTTAGAAAATAATTTTGGAAAAACAGAATTAATTCGGAAAAATACAGAATGGTCTAAATAATTTAAATGTGTCTCTTTTTACAAAAAAAATCACCGGTCGTGCTTGAAATATCGTATCATGTGTATCGGAATATTGGATTTTCGCAAAATACCGTTTGACCGGTTTTTGCTAAAGTATGCCGTCGAATTCTAAAAAGGGATTTGGTCTAAATTCAATCGGAGAAAAATGTCCGATTGAATTTTTATAAATATTGCTAAATAATTTGGATGTGATGTATAATTTTGGAGGAAGATGGTCACCAATCGATGTTTCAATATTTTAATTCATTGTTAACGTCCACGCGATTGCGAATCGTATAGTTTGGCTGCATATTTCGAGCGGGGTATTGTAAATGGAGTTCAATTATTTTTCAGTATGTCCATATTAAAATTGGTTTGAATAAATGTTTCGAGGTAATTTTCTCTAAATATTTCGCGCTTTCCCTCGTGTTTTTTGGTGAAGATATATTCATCGCCTTGTTTTTTCACCGCCCATCCCTTCTCAATCGCATTCATCACAAAGACCATACATTTCAATTGTTTTGGATTGACGTCGACGGACTCTGATACATCTAGATGAATGTTAGTGGAATTGGGCATATTTTGAATGGTATATATTGTGAGATATACTTAATAATTGCGTTTTCTGCGCGTCTTGTTCTTCTTGGGTCGGTTCGATCTTTTGGTTTTCTTTCGATCATTCGGATTGAATTCGGATGACGCTGGTCTAAAGAGTTTACGGCGTGTTTTGTTTGATAATGGGGTGCGAGGTTTCATTGTCTTTGCTCGGCTTTTTCCACCATAGCCCGTCAGAAGAGGGGGGGTAATTACATTGCTTTTGGTTTTATTCATCTCTGCAAATTCTTCTGGAGTAAGCCCGGTTTTCATTGTAAGGCCCTTGTTTTTATTTTTGGCCATAGATTCAATTAATTTACTGTTATCCTGAATGGAGTATTTTAACATCGATTTATCCTTCTCTGCATCAACTTCGTTCTTAGTATCATCAAATATTAATGCGAAATCACTCTGTGTGCAATTGACGTATTTTTCATCGAGGTCTTCGCGATCATACAAACTCAGATAATACTTATCTAGTGCGATTTTACTTTTCAAATACTCCACATATGCGTTGTCGTCAGTTGCCCCGTTACCATAATAGTTTTCAAGTTTTTCTGCATTGTTTCGACATAGTATCGTGAATTCGTCCATAGCTGATTTTACCGCCGCTCTATTTAATGTAACTTCAATCGGTTTTTTCAAATCTTCTAGTTTTTTTAGTTCGATATTTGCTTCATTGTTAAGTTTGATATTTGCTATATATTGGTTGATTTTGTTTATCTCATCCTTATTTTGATCGGGATTGATCGACTCGATCGACTCTAATAATTTGTTAATGTGGTATAATGCAGTCTTAATCCGTGCGCGATTTAAAGTTTGGGTAATAGTATTATTAACGAATCCAATACTCGCATTAAATTGTTTAATGATCTTGATTTGTCCCTCTTTTTTTGCTAATTCATTCGCAACGATTGCGAGATTAATCACATCGCTTCTGGTCTGATCACTTACATCCGATTTTTTGTCGTTTGTGTGTTCTTCTGGAACGTTACCTCCGCCGATAATCGGGAATAATTTTCGAATGGGTTTCTGTATTCGAATAATAATATCTCCAATTATTATTTTTTCAAATATATCATATATATTTATAACTTCGGGAGTATGATATGATGTGTTTTTTGCAGTAAATTGTATTTGACTTTCTTCCATAGCATCTTCAGTATCATCGATATTATCATACAATTTACCGATGTCGGGTCGACTATCTATTTCGGACGTATATATTGATAATCTAAGTTGTTCCATCAATTCAGGCGAGAAGTATGTCGGGTTATATTCCAAACTATAGTTAGCTTCTATATCCGAATATAGTGCAGACATTAGTGGTAGATTGTAAACATCTGTGGTCCTCGCCTCAGGCATATAATCTCCATGATACATGATTATAACAAATTTTATGGTTGGTCGAGAATTAACAATATTACTTTTATATTCGATATAAAACTGTAATTTTGATCTCGATGACTTATATTTAGAATTTATGAAATCGTCAATAGATTTGTTTATATCCCTAGCTATGTTGTCCAATATATCGGTGTAATTTATACCGCCAATCTGCTTATTTATATTTGGTTTTTTACCACCCACGACCAGACCCGGGGGGTCTGGTCCCAGGGCGTTCCGACCAATATCTATATGCCATGGTTGTATTATATGAGAACTATATTTCAATAAATTATCCTTTAGGTTATGGGTTTTTACTATGCGTGATGCACTTTTCAGGAGTTCGGCCGGTGGATATTTTTCTAATATTAGTTTATTCATTTCGTCGTAAACTACCTTGGAATCAATCCATTTATAGTAAATTGCACGATATGGATTGGTCTCATCAGAAAAGATCTTGTAGAATTCCTCATTGGCTGGTAATGGATATTTTGTTGGTAATGGATAATCATCTGGTAATGGATAATTAGTTTTAGCATATTGATACGGGGATAGTCCCAAATTTACTTGAATTGTTGTAGCATTATATATGGGAGCGAGTATAGTCGTCGGATCTGTAGTAGAACTAAGAACGTATAATATGTTATAAAGGTCCCATAATATAGGTATTTCTTCTTCTCGGTAAAGATATTGTTTACTGTTTATTTCTGCATAGAATGATTTCGGCGCGACAATGGATACTAATTTACGAATTACCCTTCCGCGTGGCTGGAAAATTGATATATTTTCAAAAAAACCCTTTAAAAAAACAAATGCCTTCCGAATAATGATATTTTTTTCGAAATATTCGGTAGTACTATTATTAAAATATGTATTCATGGCGTTTGCATCTTTGTAGGTTGCATCAAAATTTTTGTATTTTCGATCGTTTATTACAGATCGATCTGGCTGTTTTCGAACATCACATAGTATAAGATTGGTTCCCGTATTTGAATAACACCCATACATCTCACCCAAACAGATCCATCTCATTAAAAATGTGTCTGCAGTTCCCGTTAGACATTTTATTAAACGTGATAACAAAATCGCATCTATTGCCCGAAAACGGTCACCAAAATGCTTTATTTGCATAAAAAACAAATCTATTACATACTGCTGTGTCTGAGTTATAACGTTACCGGTTATTCCAAAAATTAGCCTAACAATATTCAGGAATACATTACATTTTGCCTGGACGTTAAAAAAATTGCTTTTAATAAAAATGTCTATACATTTTTTTTTAGCGTTATATCCCTCCGATGCAATATAATTTGAGACATCGGGTAGATTTGGAACCTCTGTTATGATTGCGCAGGCACCTCCTAAAGCGCCCGAATATCCATTAGATGCCGTCGCCTGATCAGCAACCGTAAGATCAGCAACCGTCGGAGCAGCGGCATTCGCAATATTATTCGCAAGCGCGGTAATAGTCGGGAGAACGTCAACCAGAGATGCACTCGAAAAATACGCAATATTCTCCTTCCGACCCCTGGCTTTAATAAGAGTAAATTTAGTGGTCGATTGATCGGCGTTTAATGGTGTGGAAAACCATGTAAAAATTTGCCCATTTTTATAAGGTGTTGCGTATAACCATATGTAAGACTCCGCGTTAATCCGCATAAATGGAATAAATATTTGATAGAACTCTTGTATTTGTATATCCGCTATCATTTCGGACGAAGAACTTGAATCCATGACGCCTGAGAATACAGAGGTAGAATCGACCGTTGCAGGACGGTCTGTGATATTTCTAAAAACATCGGATGAACCACAATCCTGCACCCATCCAACCGATCCTTCTCCATATATATCACGAATCTTTCTTACTAACGGTGTTCGAGAACCATCATTGGGATCGAATGGCCTTAATTCAAGCTGTTGTCCGGCGTAGTAATCAGTAGTTGAAGCATTTGCGACGACAGAATCAATTTCTGTGTATATGGGTAAATCTGTATTCTCTATATTATTAATAGTGAATCTAGATTTACCATTCTTTCTAACTAGTGCACCAGATAATTTATGCACAGACTCGTTTCTTAAATTATAAGTGATTCCTGTGTCTGCATCATTGAAACACGTTATCGATTCTACTCTCGCACTACTTGCTATAATCCCCGATAATCTGGCGGCATAGGCTTTATCTGTTTGTAATCTAGATGAACTTCTAACAGGGTCTTTTTGATCATGCGACGAATCGATTACTGTATGCACCTCATCTAGTATTTTATTGAATTCGCTGGGGTTAAACGTGAGAACGTTATCGTTTACTTCGTCTACCCAACCATAATATTTATTGGGCATATGAATCTATAATGTTATAGATTATGTATATAAAAATTTTCAACCTAATACGAAAATTACTTTATTCGAGGGGGTCTGAGATGGCCGCAGTTTTCATCCAAACAAAACAATTACCCAATAAAATACATAAACGTTATTCATCAAAATCTCCATATTGTATTGAAAGATGTCCAAGAACGTTCAGCATAAACAAATGACGTCATTGGATGAAAAACACAGTGAATTATTGACCCAATTTCACGAAAATGAAACCATGAACATTCCTAAACTAATAGAAGAAATCGAAGAATTAAAAACACAATATCAAACCTTACCCAAATCACAGATAGAAACACGCTTAGATATCAAAGACCAAGTCCATTCAAAGAAAGCAGAAATTAAACGATTGAAGCATCAGCGAAATCGATATCTCCTAGACAATTCTCAATACATTTTCGACTATTTCGAGCAAAAAAAGCAGATTTCGTCAGGTGAACCCGCACAAAACGTCACCGTTCTCAATTCATTCTTCAAGGTCAAATCAAAAAATCCTGAGCGCCAAGACGTAGACAAATATAGTCAATCCAAGAAAATGTATCAAGAATACTGGCGAAACGTAAATCGCGAGTTTACAAACCCCCACGATTACATCATGTCCTGCGATTTATGCATGGCCTGTAGTAAGGGGGAAATGGTCCCCCAGGATGAAGAGGGGATTATGATATGCAATAATATGATGTGTGGGCAATTTATCACTTATATCGTAGATAGTTCCAAGCCAAATAACAAGGATCCGCCCAATGAAGTCTCATATACTGCATATATACGTCTCAATCATTTCAAGGAGATTTTATCACAATTTCAAGCAAAAGAAACCACACAGATACCAGAGGAGGTAATCGAAGCGATTCGTTCGCGCATCAAGAAGGAGCGCATTACGGATATGAAATTAATCAATTACGACAAGATGCGCGAGATTCTACGCAAATTAGGTCTGAACAAATATTTCGAACACATTCAATATATCAATTCCATTTTTGGTGTAAAACCGCCCATTATGAACGAAGAATTACACGAGACATTGTGTGTGTTGTTTATCGAAATACAGAAACCATGGGCGGTTCACTGCCCGGCAAATCGAACCAATTTTTTCAATTACACGTATACGTTGTATCAATTATGCACCTTGTTGGAGCAAACGCAATATTTACCATATATTCCCATGATGAAAGACCGTGAAAAACAGTTAGAACAAGACATGATATGGAAGAAGGTCTGTGGCGAATTAGATTGGGAGTTTTTCCCGACGGTTTAGTTAGTTTTCCGAGTGGACTCTGTAGGCGACAGCCTAAGGAGTTTTATTATATATAGATATCATAGTAACGGGTTTATTATGATATCTATTCCAAGACGCATGCTTATAATATTATGTTTACTCATCATTGGTAGTATCATTTATTTTGAGTTATCATTGAATAAATCAAATGAAAAATTCACGGAAAAGACTCCAAAAGTCTTATTCACATGCACCACATATATATCGAAACCGAATAAATTAGATTCATTGAAACAAACGTTGGATAGTTTTTTAAAGTATACCCCGTCCGATAAGATTGATAGAATGATTGTAATTAACGAATATGGAGAAGATACCGCCGATACAATTTTCGATTTGAAAGAAAAATACCCACAGATTGATTTTATTAATAAAGAGGAAAATGATAAGGGTCAGGCGCGCTCCATTAATATGATAATAGACATATTACGTGAAGGAAATTACGATTATTGGCTACATTGGGAAGACAGTTGGATCGTAAAAGAGCCATTTCTAACGAAATCACTAGATATTATGTTAGACAATCGTATAGATCAATTACAATTAATACAAAAATGGAAGGATGTCCCGGATGAACGTAAAAAAATGTGGACAACAAAATCGGGTGAAAAATATGTAGAGATTTTGAAAATAAATGATTCGATCGAAGAACAACTCAACCCATTCGGTACGTGTTCAGACTTCAAATCAGATTGGTGGGGAGAAAATCTAAAAAACTGGCCATTATTTTCATTAAGTCCTGGTATTGATAAAGTGGACAAAATATTAAAGGTTGGATATTTTGATAATTCACCCGACAAGTGGCCAATTACATTTGAATTTGAATGGTCGGTAAAATGGCTATGTAATGGTGCGAGAAAGGCAATATTGGAATACGCTATTTGTGAGCGCGTTGATGGTCATAAATCAACTTATGACTAATCGGAGTTTATCAGTTCGCGGCATATTATTTGGTTTAAAATAATATGTGCATGTATATATAATTATGGATGAAAAAATCGGTGAATCGAATCAAACTGGTGCGTTATTGATCAATCCTACCACCGATTTAAAGAAAACGATTCCTATGGGGAGTCAGGAAAAATGGCGCCAAAAACAACTATCTATTTTTTATAAACAGGGTCGCCCAATATTTGGTAGCTGTAACGAACAAAACCAAATATGTCGCCCATATCCCGGAACATATTGGACCGTTTATCATCCGCGTCCGATTATACGAACATATCCAAATAAAATGCGATCGAGTTTCGTAATTGATTGAATGTTTATTCAAATGATCGCATAAACGCATCGCTATTCGGTTTTCGACCGAGTAAATTCTCCATCATATTAAAGCCCGTTTCGGTTCCGCCCTTTTCTAAAATGCAGCGCCTATAATGTAGACCAATATGATGGTTGAAAATATCACCAGATTGTTTAAATAATTGGAATACTTCGGCGGCGTATACCTCACTCCACAAATATCCGTAATAACCACTTTCATATCCGCCCATCAAATGGCCGAAATTTGCCGCCATGCAACTTTCGCCGTGAACCAATGGACTTAATTTGTCTTGGAATTCAGCAAAGGCCGTTTCTACATCCACATTATCCGAACTGGAATGCAATTTCATATCATACATTGCGAAAACCAATTGTCTAACATAATGCAATCCGTTGAACAGGTGTTTATTTTTCTTAATATTATCCATTATTTCGACAGGAATTGTAGCGCCGGTTTTATAGTGGCTACTAATTCTGGTTAAGAACTCCTCTTCGTAACACCAATTCTCGAGTGCCTGACTAGGGCATTCGACAAAATCGTGTTCCACCGCGGTTCCACTGAACATACTGAATCGATTTTTGCTCAAAAGTTGGTGGAAAATATGACCGAGCTCGTGGAAAAATGTTTCCACTTCGTTAAACGTCAATAGACTCGGTTTCTCTTTAGTCGGTCTCGTAAAATTACATACCATCGCAGAAACGGGTGTGCTTCTCACAGGCTTGGCGTCGGTCGTTAGTGTATCTACCGCAATTTCATTCGGACTAATAAAAACAGTTTTCACGGTCTCGACTTCGCCATGTTCGCACGTAGATGTGGGAATGTATGCGCGTTTTAGTGTAAATGCGGCGGCGTGACCATATTTACCGTCACGTGGATACAAATCCATAAAAAAGTGTCCAATGAGTTCGTCGGTTGTAGCATCGTGGACCGCATAACATTTCGCGGACTCGTGCCACTTTTGATCCGCGTTAACGTCGCATTCTACGATGCGAAGATGAAAAATATCCTCGAATGTTCCCAACAATTTGGGCAACAATTTTTCAAGTGGGAAATATTCCTGGACCAGTTTTTGGTCGTATTTGAGAACATCCTTCTTATATAGATTTGTATAATACGACAAATTCCACGATTCCATTTGGTCTTTATTGAAATGTTTCGAAATAACTGATGCATCGGACTCAGCAACCGTCTTCATTTTATCAGCCAAATCATCAAGAAATTTATTGACCTGTTCTGGCGAAGTAGCCATTCTGCGATTAGACAATACGTATCTAGAATAACTGTCGTATCCAAGCAGCAATGCCTTCTCCTTTCTTAACTCAAGCGCCTTTTGTAAAAGATGGTGGTTTTTAAACGGCTCTTTTCCGCGAAGAGAAAAAGTTTTACTTACTTGTTTGCGTGTGTCTTCGACGTCGCAATACGGCATGATCATGTTGATGTGGTCGTATTTAGTCGTCACCTTGTATTTACCGTCATCCGATCGATCCAATGATTCGATAAAATCGTCGTCGACGCCGTGTAGCTCGTCCTTGGAAAAAAACATGTGGTCGTCCAATTCGTTCAAATTTGTTCCGTATGTGATGTTTAATTCGGTCAACGTTTGATTAATTGTCTCGAGCTGTTTTCGGGTCGACGCATCCAAATGAATGCCCTTATGTTTATATGAGTTCAACGTCCGAGTAAGACATAAAGATTCTTCGCCTACAAGTTGGTCTTCAAATGAATCATAAAATGATTGTATTGTCTTGTATACATCTACGTCCATCGACCATTTGTTACCAAATTCGGCAACTTTTTTAGATGATTCGACCGACGCTTCTCGGATAGCATGATCGGGATGAACGTATTGCATAAAATCAAAACACTCCAATTCTAGATCCCATGCCTCGGTAGAGTCAAAATGTTGGAAATACTCCGATTTGGTAAGAAACTGTTTTCCGATGAGATCGTTATACCATTTGTCGTAAATTGATAAAATCTGGGAGGTTCTATCTGTAATAACAGATGCGGACGCAGGGAATTCAAGACCAGTAGGGAGCGACATGAATAAATAATTACGAGTCAAGCGTTTATATTGTATTTTATAATCTAAAACACCTTGGACAAAGAAGTTCATCGTATAATATGGGTTTCATTTTACGAACCTATATTATATTAATCGAATGGGTTATAGTCCGGCGGGGAAGCCCACAAGGTTCGCACCTATACCGAAACCGGCACCACCACGAGCAGAGGACGCCATTGTTGGGACAAATACATCCAAAACACTGAATGTAGCAGCAGCAGTCAATGCGATCACAATGACTTCCTCAACCTTGAGGGATTGCTTGGGGATGGCGTAGGCCGCAATGGCCACCATAAGGCCTTCAATCAAGTATTTGATGGCGCGCTTAACGAGTTCGCTAAAGTCAAACATTCCGGACATGTGTCTATTATATTATAACTCTCGAAAATAAAAATAAATGGGGTAAACTTAATGGGCGAAAATAGGTTTATAGTTTTAATGCTAAAAAATACTTAAACGTTAACGTCTTCTATTTGTATAGTTTCGCTAAATGTCTGGCCTTGAACGTAAAACACGCGATGACGGAACACCTAATCCGAGATATGTTGATGTATTAGACGAGGATGCCGGAATTGCCGGACAGAGATTTACCTGTATGTCGTTTTTATCGCCCGATAAAATATTGGAAAAGCGCGAGCTTTACCTGTTTGCCGAATTCGTTCAGCAATGGGATTTTAACAAGTCCATGTCCAAGTTTGGCGATTTTATGAACTTTATTTCCTATAAATATAATTTGAATCTTGAGAAGCTAATGTCGGATTATACTGAGTTTTGCAAGGAGGAGCAGGAACGTCTAAAGGAGGGGTCTGTATCAGATGATTATAAGACATTTTTGGACAAGAATGAAGACAAATTGACCGAGAAGTTCCAGCGCGAACATGCGTTCCAAACATCGGTTCGTGGATTGAAAAACCGCGGCAACTTCCCCTCCCAGGAGGAGGCCGAGCAGCATTGCAAGAAACTGCGCGAAAAGGACCCCAATCACGATATTTTCGTAGCACCCGTTGGCGTATGGCTACCATGGGATCCCAACGCATACAAGACTGGCCGCGTCGAGTTCATGGAGGAGGAATTGAATAAGCTTCACCAGGAGAAGATTAAGAACGAGATCAAGGCAAAGGAGAACTTCGACAAGCGCGTGAAAGAGACGAAGGAGAAGGCAATCGCTGATAATATCAAGAAGGCGGAACAGTCCGGCAACGTGTTGACTCAGACATTGAATGCGAATGGAGATTTGGTGGGTGTTAAGGAGACCATCAATTTCACTGATCGCGAGGTTGCGAATGAGACCGATCGTCTTGCGCACGAGGCCGAGTTGATTAAGAATGCCGACACAAAGACCTCTGCTGCGAATATTGAATCCGAATTTGTAGATACACTTACCAGCTCGGCATAATTTTCTTAAAATGATAACCGAATAGATTTATCTCAAATCTTTTATCTGATATTACTATATCATATAAATGAAACATTCGTCCCCCGACAATAACCTCTTGTTAACAGCTCCGTCGTTTTATGCATACGTTATAAACAGTGTATTTCTACTGGTCGCGATTGTGTATGCATTTATGCATTCCTCGAAATTAAGGGCACTTGATTCGCATCATACTCTTTTCTTAATTTTATTGTTTGGTATCGCAATTGGAGTTCATGGATTATCCCATTTGGGGCTTGAGACTAATTATGGGTTTAATCCATTGCGCTTCTTACTTACCATTTAGTATTTGTTTTCTTAACACTAATTTGTTGCCCTGCACGTTTTTTACCCTTGCTTGGATCATATGCTTCGCCTTCGTTGTCCGAGTCCATTCCCTTGGAAATCTCCCAGAACTCTTTTGATCCAAGACGAAAATCCGGTCGGGTTTCGGCTTTATACCAGAATATTTGGTCGTATAATTTATTCGATTTTGCGTTATTATTAATAACCAAACATTCATAATTTTCGGTCGTTTGATCCATAACGGAAGAAAACGACTCTAATGTGGGAAACATGGATGCATAGTTTTCCCAAATGCGTTTACGATTCGTCATATACGGTTCGCGCAAAATGAACACATAGTCGATATTTGTTCGCAAATTGGGCGGAATGCCTAAAGGATATTGCATTGTGATAATGAGCATGACTTTCCAGTGACGCCCGTTCATAAATAACATTCTCATCATTTTGTCTCGCGTCCACGTTTGATCGTATAAGCAATCATCTAAAATCACAAACGCGCGGGGATCAATCGAGGATTTCTTCTGCGTTTCAATATCTTTGTTCACTTGTTTTAATACGACTTTTTGCCTACGTAACACGTTTTCTATAAGAACTGTGTTATATTCTTCGTGGATGAAGAGCTTGGGAACATGCTGCGCATAAAACCCGTTACCCGCTTCCGTACCAGATATAACTGTTCCGATTGGTATGTCTTGGTGGTGATATAATAGATCTCGAACAAGAAATGATTTACCCGTATCACGACGACCAATCATCACAATTACCGGACCCTTGTTCTCATTTGGCTTAAATGTAATCCACCGCATATCAAATTTTTTTAGTTCCAACGTCATATTAAGTAGTATACTAAACATTTGAGATTTAAAATACGAAATATAAACTCTTGAATTGAACTCCGAAGACGTTAGTCGAAGGACTTCTTCATCCACGTTTATATTTATCAATTATTCTATTTATACACCCTATACGTCGGCATTCTGTAAATATGCATAAACCACCCATCACCTATTGCAAACCCGCCATAATAAATTTAGAGGTTTTATGCGAACAATATAGGCAAAATCCGGACTTCATAGAGTCCGAACAAACGCCGAACGATTATAACCCATATCGTATGCGAGATCTGCAATTATATAATCCCATATATCGCAAATTTTTTGAGATGAACGCCACCAATTATAATACAATTGCATTGAATCATCCCTACCATGTCCAAGATTTGAAACATGTTGCGACGCATAATAAAACCCAGCTCTTAGAACGAGACGTCTTTGTTAAATTTTCACCCCTACTCGATCCATATCGATACATGGTTGGTAAATATAATATACACGATACCAAGATCAGAACAATGCCTCAATTCGACTCAACCGAGGAATCGGTATCTAGCAAGATTTTGTCTCGCCATAATGCGGCTTACGTTGATTCGTTTTTTACTTATCTATCGTCAACACTGTTACATTCACATAATTTCCATAATGGTCTTGATTATTATGGATCATACCTTGGTATCCAAGATAAGTTTCGCGTATGTATCACTGACGATTTGGACTTTTTAAGGAATTCGACATTTTTTAACGACAATGTTGGTAAATTATTCTATGTAGAAGATCCGGAACACGTATTCGATGGATTGGACCAAATTGCCGGTTCTAGGCGGAATAAACAAAAGTTAACTGTGAACGAAGGCGATGATTTGAACATTGAATGTGATGCATTGTCGGAATTGGATATAGACATATTGGCTGAAAACGTAGATGTAAGCGCGGTTTTCGAAGTGGACTCTGAAGATGCTAGTCTTTCGGAAGAAGCAGAGATGGTATATTCAAAACGCTCAAATCCGTCGTCGCCATCTTCGTCTTCTCAATCTTCGTCGTCGGATAGTGATGTTAATTATAGTTCGTCGGAAGATGAAGACGACGATGAGGAAACAGATGATAGCGATGAAGATGATGAGGACTCAGACGATAGCGAGGACGATGACGAGGACAGCGACGAAGAAACCGAAGAGGAGGAGGTATTTGGATATATTAACAACTTTCCGGTGCAGATGATTTGCATGGAAAAATGCGACGGCACCTTGGACGAGTTGTTTGTAAACGACGAGATATCGATTGAGAATGGTGCGAGTTATTTGTTTCAAATAATTATGAGTCTATTGATTTATCAACGAGCATTCAATCTTACACACAATGATTTGCATACAAATAATATAATGTATACCAAGACAGACAAACCGTTTTTGTATTATAAATACGCGGGTAAATCTTACAAGGTTCCTACACACGGACGTATTTTTAAAATTATCGATTTTGGTCGCGGCATTTATAAATACCAGGGCAAAACGTTCTGCAGTGATAGTTTTGCACCCGATGGTGATGCGTCAACACAATACAATATGGAGCCTTTTTTAAATAAAAAACGTCCTATTCTTGAGGCAAATTATAGCTTTGATTTGTGTCGCCTTGGATCCTCCATTTTCGATTTTATCATGGATGTTGATGTAAAGGTCGACGAAATGGATGATTTGCAAAAAACAATTCATCGCTGGTGCATGGACGATAATGGTAAGAATGTATTATACAAGAAAAGCGGCGAAGAACGTTACCCAAGTTTCAAGCTCTATAAAATGATTGCACGCACAGTTCACGCACATACTCCCGAATCACAACTCGCCGATCCGTATTTTAACCAATTCTGCACAAAAGAATCGGAAGACGTTAGCCAACTGGTCTTGGACATTGATCAGATCCCATGTTATGTGTAACTCTTAAGCATTTGGAGTTTGTTATTTTCATAGATTTATTATGAAAATAGCTAGGCATTATCGATTATTACATATGCCTTATTTTGTAAGGCGCTGTCCGAATGAGTTGTATCCCAAGCGATCGACCGAGACCTCATTCGAATTGCGTCTTCAGAGTTTAATCTGAAACGATCCGTAGCCGATAAGCGAAGAAGTTTGAAAATTTCGGTTTGCTTTGATTCACTCATATTTTTTTTCATTATTCGATATGTTGAGTTCATTATATTGTTTGGGTGGATTATTCGACCCCCCGAATTCGAAATTCGCGTAGCGTTTTGATATGATTCTGCATTTAATGAATCTAATAATTCTTTTCCGCATTTCCCATCAAACCCATAAATAACAGAATTGTCTATTTGTGTCCAAACGTCTGGATAAGTTTCCGACCATCTAAAATTAATATTAACGCTGTCGTTACGGGTTATATCACTCCCATAACTGCGATTCATTCGCTGGACAAGCTGAGGATAGAATCCGTCACCTTGTTCTTGATCAGATTTATCGTAATACATTTTACGTGTAAGAACCACTTCGCGCGGTAAAATAAATGTTTTGGGGTTTGGGTTTTGCGGTTTTAATAGAGTTATATGAGCGGCAACGGGTATATTTTGATCATTCATATACATAGATCAGATTATCTATTGTCGCAGGGGTTTCGGTTAAAAATTAGGAACATCTGTAAATACTTGGGTGGTTGCTGGATTTAATACTCGCGTCTCCGTAACAATGTTAAAAAAATCGGCAATGTATCCACTAAACTGAAAATAAAAATACGAACCCGTAATGGCGCACACCATTACCACAATGCTGTCTCGAACTATATCTTTCAGTGGCTTTTTTTCATCTGATAAATATCTGAATTCGATAAACTTGGATAGACAAAAAAGGACAGTGATAATTGTCGCAACAACGAAAACTTGTTCCATATTAATCCCTAAATATATAAGATCTACGCCCCTTTTTTGTTTATTTGTATAACGCAAACTCCTTCGGTTATCGCCCATAGAGTAGATTAGATCGAACAAAATTGATCGCGGCTGATAATATAAATTCAGAACAACATACAAAGATGCTTTCCGCACAAAATATTATAGTTCCCTTGCTCCGTATAAATGAGTCGGTTTCATTCAATCTGGGCGATTGTAATGAATACGTCAAAACCCTCGCACCCGGTTCCGTAACCATGATCTATTTGGACCCACCATTCAATTCTGATCGAAATTATACGATGGGTGTTGATTCGGCGGTGGGGTTCACCGATAAATGGACAGACGCCGGTTACGAAGAGTTCTTAGAATCTGTTATATTACCACTAAAAACGGTATTGACCGACGACGGGACATTGTTCTTCCATATTTCGGCTGTCTGCATGTTCATCCCTGAAAAGGTGCTGCGTAAGCATTTCTCGGTGGTTACACCGATATTCTGGAAAAAGTGCCGATCCAAAAATAATGTGAAAAATAAACTGGGCGCGACTATTGATATTATATTCAAATGCAACAAAAAGGAAAAACACAAGTTTCGTTTAGTCACACAGGAAAAAGACGCCACCTATTTAAAAAACTCGTTCAAAAACAGCGACGAGCGCGGAAATTATTCTCTCGGGCATTTGGTCACCGAGAAGACAAAACGCGGTTACATGTATTCATTCGACGTTGGCGGGTTCACATTTAATCCGACATCCGGATGGAGAATCAAGGAATCCGAATTAGTGAAGTTGCGCGACGAAAATCGTCTTCATCTGCCTAAGAAAGCGGGTGGGAATTTGTATAAAAAAATATACCTGTCCGAGAATCCAGGCAAACCATGCACTGATCTATGGGACGATATACACTCAATAAGTCAGGGGTCAGAAGGCCGAAAATATCCGACCGCCAAACCAGTCAAACTGCTTGAACGACTTATTGAAATTAGCACAGACGCTGGCGATATTGTGTTAGACCCGATGTGTGGTTCGGGGACAACAGCCAGCGCTTGTGTGAATACGGGACGTATTTGTTTATTAAATGATATAAATTCGGATGTAATTGATATTGTTAAGGCAAGGTTTGCATCCGACTGCACACCTCAGCAAGTAAATCTAGACCCGGAGTCGGAATCCGAGTTGACCGAAGGACATGGACTGTAGGAACCGTGTCTATCACCGTATTTACCAATTTTGCGAGTAATGTTCCCACCTTATCCTGTTGAATTTTCAAACAAGGAATCGAACACTTGTTTTTTTCGCTTTGTCCGACAAGTGCCCCCACGCCATTGTTGAGAACCAATCGCAGGCGCAAATCGGTATTGATTTCGATTCCGTCCTTTCGGCGGAAAATCATTCGACTGGTCTTGGCGCGAGAGGTTTTCAGGTAATACTCCCATTCAGGATAGGCGATGAACTCAGGAAAGTTGTTTTCCTTGGGATATAATATCAAATTGTTGTTGCGATGGTGGTTCACTAGAACATAATCCGGATATTTTACGTAAAGTGTTCCAAGAAGGGTCTTGAGTTGGTCACTTGTGATTCGGTCAAATTCCGAACTGAACATATCGGCAATCTGGTTTCGCATAGCCGGCGTGACTGCATTCCCATGATTGGCGGCTTTGAATCGATCGATCGCAGCTTTGATTGATTGCCCGAGCGGGGCGTTGAATTCCTCCAACTTGCTCGTATTAATCCAATCAAACGTGCCCGTATTTTCGTGATTCTTGATAGACACCTGGTAGCGACGGTCTCCAACGGCGACATCACAATCCGCTTTTTGGGTAGTTCCTCCCAAATGTCCCCACAACGGCTTCTCCGCAGACGCCGCGCATTCCTGAATGTGTTTATTTATATGCATTTCGGGGTTGGTATTGAGAAGTTCCACTAACTCCTTTTCATTTCCAACACCCCCGTGATGCGTTTCTCCTCCGGTTTTGTAAGGCATGTTAACGTGCTTAAGTAAAGATGCCCTGAATTGTTGTAAATAAAAGCCTATCAATTTTATAGTGGGCCGACTATCGCTCACGGTAGTTCATCGATATCAAGTTGAATGTCCGAATCATCCAAGACGCCCACACTTGATCCAGAATCCAAGATATCAAAATCACTCAACTTGATCGGATCGGTGTGTATTTTAATGCGTTCATCGTCATCATCGTCGCCGTAGTCGTCTGCAAATCGTCGTTCCAGTGCCCGCGACATACTGATATCTTCGAGACGCTCTAATGTCTTTGGTGCTTGAATAACCTCTTCTTTGCGATTAATGTCTACTGCGGTATCCATGTCGTTAAATGTGAGTTTCGTAATCACCGGTGCGTCGTCGATATTTCGGATAGAAGGGGTCACGGGAATCGACTCAGCCATCTCCTTTTTCACATCGGCGGCCGTAGGTTTCAAATCAGGTTCAATAGTAGGTTCGTTCATTGTCTCGATAAATACCTCTTCGTCTTGCTCCTCGCTCTCATCCATATATGCGCGAATGATTGCTTCGGTTGGAATACTCTCGCGAATAGTGGTCAAAATACACTCCTGAATAATCATTTCCAATTCGCGCGCGTTCTTTTGCATCTGAAGTGGGTTCACATTTTTCTCGAACAAATACACATTGCTGTAAATCTTGCGCGCAGTGTGCAGATAGACCTTGTGGATGAAATGATCGAGTTTGGGAATCGCAATATCAATCTTCTTTTGCTTATTCCCCGCGCGTATACATGTTAATACCTTGAGTTGTATAATATGCACACACGTGATCAAATCTTCTAAATAATTACATCCAGAACGTTCGATAATTCGCTTGCGCTCCTCTTCGAGAAGAACAGAGTTCCATTTCGGAATTCGCGTCAATAGATTTTGAAACGTCATCAAGTATTTTCCCATCTCATCGGCATCGATACACATTTTCCAAGATTCGTTGAATATAGATCTAAATCCTTCTACGACCAATGGCGTAAAAATAGTAACTAGACGACTACACCATTCGTTGCGAGACTCATGTAAATTTGATATCACAAAATCGTCCATTTACATTTAATTAACATATCAATATAACGGTTTCAACGAGTTTTGAGCGATCCGTAGCCAAAGGCGAAGGTGAGCGACCGAATGAGCCTTCTATGAAAGAATAACCGAAGGAGCCTGCATATAATCCAAGATGCATAACATGAGCAGTTTTTCGTTGCGATATTCGGCCTTAATCTTGTGGAAATACATCACTACATCGGAACGTCGACTATCCGATAATAATCGAGTAAGTTTTATCCATTGAATCAGATCAATACATGAATATCCGGCTTCATATGCATTTGTGATAATATCCAACCATTCATTGGT
>Ga0209353_10000854_pt1 | contig 17870 bp, 27 predicted proteins | sample LauGreSpBDMM15SD_2_FD_187561 | JGI IMG/M metagenome (GOLD analysis project Ga0209353, IMG submission 187561) | Freshwater lake microbial communities from Lake Michigan, USA - Sp13.BD.MM15.SD (SPAdes) (version 2) | ecosystem: Environmental > Aquatic > Freshwater > Lake | place: Lake Michigan...
AATGCGTTAAGAAATTTGATCCATGAAGCGGTTAAAAACAAAACACTGTTTGAGCCACGCTACTGTTGAAAGTTTTCAACAAAAGTGAGTGGCGAGTTTGTTTTGTTTCAGCGTAATGGAGCAAATTTTAGCATTTTTTAAACAGTCTTGATTTTTTTGGTTACTTTTTTCATCAAGGAAAAAAGTGACAAAAGATAGAATTATAGTGAAAATTAATGGGTAGGCGAGTTTTTCAGCAGACCCTAATTAGGAGTCAATAAACTAACGAAAATCACTTGGTGGTTATATTCAACAAAGTAAAACCTATGCGTACAAGTAAAGAATTAATTTTATCAAGTAAAGCGTACACCTTAGAAAACCGTGCAAGAAGTTGGGCAGAATTGTTGGTGACTTTTGTATTGGTTTTGATAGCGCTACCAGTTACGTTTTTGGATATTAATTTATTGGTGAGGGTAATAGGCTGTGTATTTACAGCATTGTTGTACGTAAGGTTGTTTGTGATTTACCACGATTACCAGCACCATGCCATTTTACAAAGGTCTACTTTTGCAACATTAATCATGAAAGCCATAGGCTTGTATTTGTTATCGCCTCAAAATGTATGGAAACGTACCCATGACTACCACCACAACCACAACTCTAAATTGACCAACAATGGCATTGGCTCATATCCAACGGTTTCAAAAAATAATTATTTGAAAATGAGTAGGTCAGAAAAAAATCTCTATTTGATAAACAGGCATCCATTAACCGTATTGTTTGGGTATTTTACCTTGTTTATTTATTGGTTAAATATCAAATCATTGACCCAAAGTCCCAAAAAGCATTTAGATTCACTTGTTTCCTTGATTTTTCACCTGGTGGTTGGCTACGGCATATTTTATTATTTTGGTTTACTGACATTTATCATCAGTTGGTTTACTCCATTTCTATTGGCCTTTGGAATTGGTTCGTATTTGTTTTACAGTCAGCATAATTTTCCAGGAGCAGAATTCAGGGAAAATCAGGACTGGCAATATGATAGAGCTGCTTTAAATTCAACAAGCTTTATGCAAATGAATCCTTTTTTTCAATGGATGACAGGAAATATTGGTTACCACCATGTACATCATTTGAACTCAAGAATACCCTTTTACAGGCTAAAAGAGGCCATGGCAAAAATACCTGAATTACAGCATGTAAAGACTACGACATGGAATCCCAAAGACATGTATCATTGCTTACAACTCAAACTCTGGGATGCAGAAAAAGGGAAAATGATACGCTTGGACGAATTGTAGGCTGAATCTAATAATCATTACCTTACATTATCTAGTACACTATCAGTCCTGTCAGGTGTTTTCACCTGAAACCTGATGTCAATCACCCAATAGTTACCTTTGGTGAAATTTAATTGATTGCACATTTGAATGGGATTTCTCATCCGCATTTTGTCGCTGACAAACGCGTCACTTTACGCCGTGTCAGGTGTTTTCACCTGACACCAAATGAAAATCACTACCTGTTTTTTGTTGGATTTTTGGCATATTTGAATGGCAAGGCCAATCATTAACCGATTACGGTGCTAATCTTTCAATTTTCCAACCTGAATTTTCCTGCAATGTATAACAAATCCTGTCGTGTAAGCGGCTGTGTCGTCCCTGCCAGAATTCAATCAAATCGGGTTTTAAAACATAACCTCCCCAATGTTCTGGGCGTTCTACCTCTTTGTGGGCATATTTATTTTCCAGTGCTTCCTGGTTTTGAACAAGTATATCTCTGGATGCAATAACGGCACTTTGAGGCGATGCCCAAGCGCCGATTTGACTGCCTTTTGGCCTTACTGCAAAGTAATCGTCGGATTCTTTTTTTGAAACTTTAGCAATTACACCTTCAATGCGCACCTGGCGTTCCAATTCCGGCCAGAAAAATGTGAGGCAGGCATGAGGATTTTGTGCCAGTTCTTTCCCTTTTTTACTTTCATAATTGGTGTAAAAACTGAAACCAGCTTCGTCAAAACCTTTCAGTAAAACTACCCTTGCAGAAGGTTTGTTTTCGGAAGAAATGGTACTCAATACCATCGCATTGGTTTCGTTTACTTCAGCATTCAACGCTTCTTCAAACCAAAGTTTAAATTGAATAATTGGCGAGCAATGGACAATTGAAATGTCTAATGCTTCTTTGGTGTATTCTTTTCTGAGGGTCTGAATATTGATCATGAAATATATTTAAATTAAATACTTATTTAACAACACCTGTTTCTTATCTGCGTAACATAGCAATACAAATATACTATTTATATATATGTTTGTTTTATTTACAATGCAATTACGTTTATTTCGTTATTCAATGCAAAGACTTTACGTGTGTCATTTTAATGGTAGATATCATGGATATTAGTGTTTGGAACCATAAGCTCCCTAAAAAGGGCGATGTGTTAGTCGCTGAACCGTTTATGACCGATACTAATTTTGAGCACGCCGTTATTTTGCTCTGTGAAAATAACGATGAAGGTGCTTATGGTTTTGTCTTGAATAAGCCTTCAGATTGTTTTTTATGCGATAGCTTGCCGGAGTTTGAAAATATCAATGCGCGCTTGTATATAGGTGGGCCTGTAGAGCAAAACACCCTGCATTTTATCCATAAAGTAGGAGACCAACTCAAAGGAAGCATTCCGCTTGGAGACGAGTTATATTGGGGAGGTGATTTTGAAGAATTGAGGATTATGCTCACCACAGGCTTGGCAAATCCCGATGACTTTATTTTTTTCTTAGGCTATTCGGGCTGGGATAAAATTCAATTGAAAGAAGAATTGGAACACAATGCCTGGGCGGTGACAAAACTGAGTTCTGGAGAAATTTTTTCAGGAAATCCATCATTACTTTGGAAAAATACGCTGGTAAATCTGGGTGGTAAATATAAAATCATTGCCAATTTTCCTGCTAATCCCCGTTTAAATTAAATATTTTTTAAAAGAGACTAAATTAACGGGTGTTTTTTTCGTTTTTTAATTTGCAATGCTGACCTTTAAGGACTGATTTAGATCTTTTAATATATGAGCTTAGAAAATAACAATGAATTTGCTGACGCTGTAGAAAATGAAAATGATTCTACCGAAATAATTCAACAAGAAATTGAATTAGAACAAGCATTTGTACCTGCCAATTTAGCTGATTTGTTGGCGCATGCTACCAATCTTCAAGTGGAAGTTACGGACATTACGCAGTTGTATCATAAACTCAAAAAACTTAAACCTTTTTTGGATGAATTTTTAGAATCAGAAAAAAGCTTTGCACTCGACAAATTTATAGCTGAAGGTGGTGAAATTGATGATTTCGAATTTAAACCTGCTCCTGAAACCGCTCAGTTAGAACTGCATTTCAAACAAACCAGGGAGAAATTTACGAAACAACAGGCACAACTGGTGGCTCAAAAAGATACCAACCTTAAAGTCAAACAAGACATTTTGCATAAAATGAGGGTCTTGCTTGATTCAGAAGAGGATAATTTGAGCAATTCAAAATTCAAAACCCTGCAACAGGAATGGAAAGCTTCCGGGACGGTTGCTCAGGCTCAGGTGCAGGAACTTTGGGCCAGTTACAATGCTTTGGTAAATAGGTTTTACAACAACAGGAGCATATTTTTTGAATTGAAAGAATTAGACAGGAAGAAAAACCTAGAAGCTAAAATGGAGCTTTGTATCAAAGCAGAAGCGCTTCAAGCAGAAACTTCAGTTCCTGTAGCATTAAAAGAATTAAATGACATTCATCAGGAATATAAGCAATTAGGACCGGTACCTCAGGAACAACAAGAAGAAATTTGGCAAAGGTTAAAAGCGGCTACAGATGTTGTTTATGCCAATAAACGTCAGTATGAAGAGCAAATTAAAGCGACTTATGCTGATAACCTGAAACTTAAAAAAGAATTGATTCCTCAAATTCAAGCGTTAGATTCATTTGATTCTGACAGTATTCAAGAGTGGAACAAGCAATCAGAAAAGGTTTTTGCATTGAAAGACCAATGGTCAAAAATTGGTCCTGTCGACAAAGAAAAAGCCAGCGGAACTGACAAACAATTTTGGGCAGCTTTTAAAAGTTTCTTTGCTAAAAAAGAGGCTTTCTACAAGCAATTGGATGCACTTAGAAATGCCAACCAACTTAAAAAAGAGACTTTGATTGAACAGGCTTCAGCTTTGTTGCAATCAGAAGACATTGAACAAGCAATCAATACCGTGAAACGCTTGCAGTCGGATTGGAAAAAAATTGGGCCAACTCCTAAAAAAATAAACGAACAGGTGTTTTTGAAATTTAAAACCATTTGTGATGCTATTTTTGATAAGAAACGTGTGGAACAAGCCTCCAAAGAAGTTGAATTCAAACAGAACCTTGCGACTAAAATTGCCCTTTGTGATAAACTGGAAGCTATAAAAGCGGCTTCTGCGACAACTGAAACGGTTACAGCACTGATGGAAGCGTGGGAGGGAATAGGTTTTGTGCCTATTTCTGAATTGACTGCTTTAAGCAAGCGATTTAACGACGGACTTGACAAGTTAATTGCAACACTAAATATAGAAGAATCAGAAAAGGTGAAGTTGAAATTGTTCGCCGAAATTGGTTTGGTGAAGCACTCACCTGATGCTAAAAATATTGTAGCTAAAAAAGAGCAAAGTATCAAACGTAAAATCAAAGAACTGCAGGAAGAAGCAGATTTGTTGACGAATAACCTGGCATTTTTTGCGAAATCTAAGAATGCAGATGCCTTGAAAAAGGATATCGAAGACAAAGTGGCGCTGATGAACCAGGAAGTGAATATTTATCAGGAACAGTTAAAAGTTATAAACCAGGCATTTAATTAAAAATGTAGTTTTTTTTCTGAAAAAACGCATTATTTTTTTGCAGGTTTAAAAACAAATGTTACCTTTGTATTCCAATCAAATGGGAGATGCCTCTTTAGCTCAGCTGGTAGAGCAACTGACTTGTAATCAGTAGGTCGTTGGTTCGATCCCGACAAGAGGCTCACAATTTAAACCGCTTTAAATCAATGATTTGAAGCGGTTTTTTTATTGTTAAATTGCTCTGAAAAGGCTGTTTTAGCTGTTTTTTTGCTATCAAGCTCAAAAAGTCAAAAGCTTGTTTATTCCATTTCTAGCACTATTTTTGTCTAAACGATTTTATAATTGTCAGCCCAATTGTCAGCCTCCAAAGTATTATAAGATGAAAAATTCTATTTCAATTAAAGCCGATATTCAAAGGAATAAATTAAATTCAAAAGGGGAATATCAAATTTACATTTTTTTAAACACTACGATTAACTCAAAAAGAATTAGGAAACAGCTTTACACAGGTTATAACATTGTTCCAGAATTGTGGGATTCTGCTAAAGGCCAAATTAAAAATGTAGTTGGAGCCGATATGGCTAATTCTGAAATTTCGACAATGCTTGCTAAGCTTTATAAAATTAAGGTGCAACTCGAATTACAAAACAAGGTTTGTGATCCAGCATTAATCTTAGAAATTTTTAGCAATGATAATTATGAAGTTGAGGCGAATGATTACATCTCTTTTGTGAAAAAAGATTTACAAGATAGCCGTAAAGATTATTCTTTAAAATACTACAAGGATATGTTGATGAATCTTGATATGTTGAAAGAGTTTTGTGGGGAACAATTATCTTTTGAAGAAATAACCCCAACTTTCCTTAACAAGTATAGATACTATTTGGAACATGAAAAGAAAAACAAAACCAATAGTATCTATCAAAAATTAACTACAATAAGAAAATTTGTTAATGAAGCAATCAAACAAAATCTTACTAAAAATTATGCTTTCAAAGATTATCAATTAAAAACCGAACAAGTAGAAAAAGAGTACCTTGAATTACAAGAAGTGGAAGCACTGCATAAACTATACAAGAGATCTGATACACCTGAACGAATTAAAGTTACCCTGCATTATTTTCTTTTATCTTGTTATACAGGTTTGAGATTGTCGGATATTAAAAGGGTGACCAAAGAATCAATCGTTAACAATTCCATTATTTTAAAAACTCAAAAAACTGGATCTCAAGTTAGGATTCCTTTAAATAATGCCTCACAAAGTTTGCTTAATTTTGATTTAGACGGTATTAAGCTTTTCGAAAGAACAATCAAACAAAGTAATAGTCGAATCACAACAGATTTGAATGATGCCTTGGATTTAATTGGCATAAAGGCTAAAAAAATAACTTTCCATTGTTCCAGACATACCTTTGCTATCAATTCGTTAGTATTAGGTATTCCAATTGAAGTTGTATCGAAGATATTAGGACATTCGGATTTGAAAACTACTCAGATTTATGCTAAAGTAGTTGATAGCTTAATGAACCGTGAAATGGATAAATGGAATAATATTTCATTCCCGTCATAAAGTTGGTTGATTTTTCTTTTTGAAATAATCATACAACTGAATGCTAATCCAAATAATACCGATTACACTCGCTATTATTTGTAAGGCGATTAATGTTTTAGAGTTAAATACATTTACCATAAGACGAGTTTTAAAGCAATGACCGACAATACTCCTGTAGCATAACCACAGCCAAACGAAAGTCCTTTATTGGGCTTTTGTTTGGCTAATTGTAGCTTATCTTCTTTTAAGTAAGCTAGGCTTGAATTTTTCACTGTAAGCAAACTGTCTTGTTGGGCCACCTTTAAATTTAAACTACCAATTAACAGACTGTCAGCACGAATTAACTCTTTGGCTTCAGCAGATTCAGCTTTCAATCGATTGTATTCATAAGCGATGGTATTCCAACAGGATTTTGAAACTACTACCTTGTCTTCGCTTAGATTAATTGCCGTAGAATCACATTGCGCATAGCAATCAAACATTAGCAAAACCATTATAATTGAATTCAATACTTTCATTTGGAGAATATGGGTAAGAAATCAGGTGAATGGTGATGTGATCGTTTTACAATACTATCATACCTTGTTCGGAGTGTTTTATTCTCATTGATTAAATGGAATAAAATACTGTCATTGGTGGCGATATGCTTTTGAAGCAGCTCACTTTGTTTTTGGAAAATTTCAAGCTTAGTATCTTCTTCACTTAATACCTTATCGCTTTTTCCGTAATAAAGGCCAGCATAAATCAGCCCTCCCACAACACATATACTAGCAATGAGTTTCAATGCTTCAATTATATTTTCTAAAATAGATGAAGCCTTGCTTCTCTCAGCTGTTTGATTTTCCATCCTCTACACTTGTTAAGTCTGCAATTAATGAACCGATGTACCCTCCAAATGTACCCGCTACAGAAGCCATTTTTCCTATCTCTACTACCATTGGGTACAAATGATCCTGAATGGCAAAAATGGCTAATCCGAGCGCTAAATGTGTGGCGGCTACGGCTTTGAGTTTCTTGCTAAGACTTGCAAAAAACTTAGGGGAAGGTTTAGCTAATCTTCTCCTAAATTCACAGATAAATAGATAGTTTCTTTTCATTATTCCTCTTATAATCGTGTGTAAGCTGTTGTGTACATGGTATTGCCATTTTTGTCTTTCAACACATTTCCTTTGCTGTTTTTCTTTAAAACCTTGCTGGCAATTTTAACGACCTTTTCATTTTCTCTTCCTTTCAGGAGTCCATAATGTACCCATCCCGGATTTCCATTGGGATAAGCAGATCCAAATTCCCAAATCAATTCCGTGAAGGGCAAATGCGCTTTGATATAATCAAAAATCATTTTATTGGTTATTCCTGTACCATCTATTGCGTCAATATCAATGGCTGCACCTTTTAAATGAAGGCTTGTTAAGGATGCTCCTGGCGTGAGTGCATTAACCTTTTTGCCTCTAAACATGCATGTGATCGACATAAACTTTGGCACCCCATCTTTTAGCTTCTCCTTCATGGCGCCATACAATACATCAAAGTATTCACCCAAAAACTTCATATTGGCTAACTGAGCTTCATTAGGGGTATTGTCAATAGGATGACGACTATTGGTTCCTTGTAGATAGGTGATGTTTTGACTGATGTTTTCCATGACAGTATGAATGATAATTGACTATACTAATATTTACATCAATGGCATTGAAAGGAAGAGCATCCTTACTTGATGGAGATAAAGGGAACGACTGTGCCTGCTCCTGTAGTGGCAAAAGAACCGCTAATGGCTCCTGTCCCGATATAAATTTGACGAGCAATTAAGGCATTGCTAAAGCATGATGTATAGGCGTAGTTATTGGCTCCTGTATTGTCTCCTTTGAGTACCAAGTAATATTGGGTTCCACCGACTACACTTACCGCTACACTTAGCGTTACAAATTTTTCACCTGTAGTACTAAAAGTGGCGAATGCCGTGCCGAGATTTGTAGTCAGTGCGGCATTGTAAATGGCCACATCAACCCTCTCTGAGGTATTTACATTGGTGAGCAAACAACCGATTTGTGTAATACTCATGTCTGCAAGTGGCGTAAATGGTACAATCCAAGCTGTCCCTAAGGAGGTGGTTGAGCCCGTTACCGAACATCTGTTGATGGTGGAATAGTATTTGGCTAAAGCCGAACCACTTGAAATGATAGGTTTATTGAGTAAATCATTGTAATTACCCGTAAAGGCAACGGTACTTAAGGTGTTAAAGAAGCCTTGAATCTTTTGAAAGGCACTTAAAACGGTATCTGTAGCAGCAATGGCGGTATAGGCACTTGCCACAAAACCTGCCAAACTGGAAGCCAAGGTTCTCGCACTTGTCCAATATTTATTGACTGTTCCTTCTGCAATGGCATCGGTAGAACCGGGCGAAGAAATAAGTTCGATATAAGTCGAACCACTCCAACGGTAAGATTTATTGGCATCCACACCAGTGGTTACCAAATATAACTTTCCGGCAACTCCGACACTTGGAAATGCACTAACCGTAGCATATTCCAACACATCATCCACATAGCTTGGTAGTTGCGCTGAAGGAATTGTGCCACTTGCATCTAAACTAGGATAACCATTGGCTACGCCTTTTTTATCCAAACCTTCTACGCCAAGGTTTTGCCTTGCAAGGGCCAGGTTACTTACATCAGCAAGGTTATTTGCCTTTGCTAAATAAGTACCTCTAATATCATTGCAATTGGCAAGTAACGAAGCATTGAATGCCTCTAAAGCTGTTTTTACAACATTGTTGTTGGGGAATTTGACCGCTGAATTGTCTAAGGCTACAAGTTCTTTATTAGAAAACAATTCATAAGCTGACAAATCAGGCTGTACCTGTGCTCGAAGGGCAGATACCATTTGCCATCCTTCGTTGGTGCAGTGGTAATAAACGGTTGGTTTAAACCCATCTGCATTGGTTAAGACAGGTTCATTATTGCCACTTAGTCCTTCAGTTGGTAGATAGACACTTACACCGCCAGTCTTTTGAATCCCTAACCATTTGCCTTCATTGCCTGCTACAGGTGGAAACATGATTTTGATTGGAGTATTGCCGCCATACCCATAATTACATTTGTTTAATTTATTGGGTAAGGCTTCCCAAATGGCATAAGTGCCGACAGAATCCCAACCAACACCAGTGCCGCTGGCAGTCACAACTGCTGGGATAAGTTTGAATAAATTGTCAGTTATCGAACTTAAATCAGAAGAGAACGTTGGCATTAAATTTAGCTGTATCCAGTTTTCACCGTTACAATGAAAATAGGTCCTGGTTCTATTTTCATTGCCTCCTATAAATGGAATTGGCACATAAGTTGGCGAACCTATAATCGCTACGCCTAAACCATGCGTGTCTTCTATGGCCAACCATTTGCCTTTGTTGATTTCTCCTGAAGTTGGTAAAATGATTCTGACTTGACCTGTAGGATCACCAGAAAAAGTATTAAAAGCATACCTGACTTTATGGTAATAATTTGGCAAAGCAACAAAATAGCCTTTCCCTTGGTCAACCGATGTTGGACTTGCGGTATTGCTAGTTTTACTACTGTCTATTTCAATTACGTTAGGAATCAATCTTCCTACATCGCTTATATCCCCTTCATTTGTAGCGTAAAAACTAAATCCTGAGCCAGCCATTTTTTTAGTGTTGCGTGTTGCGTTTTGAATGTTGAGTAAACCAAATTAATAAAGCCATTCTCTTTGACTAATCAACATGGAATGTTAAATCAATAGCGATAAGTAATATTTATTGGTGTTAGATTAGTTGCTAATGCCACTACTTTGATTTCATTTCCCACTTCGGAAACCATGTTACAGTTCTCGGGACTGGCCCATGATTGGTTCTTGCAGGTGATGAATTCTCCGGCAACTTCTCCCAATCCATGCAATTCAAATCCTGCATCCAACTTTGGGTTTTCCTGACCAATACTTATCCATGAAATGGCATTCTTGAAAACAATATCTTCTCCGGGATCTAGTTTTGCGGTAAACAGGTTTTTATCCATATTTTTAGTATTAGGTACGATGTAATAGGTACAAAGTATTAGGTACAAAGTATTAAGTAAAAGTGTTGAGTATTGAATTTTGGTAAGGAAGTATTTCTTTGAAATTTCAGTACTTAAGACTTTGTACCAAAAGAGAAAATGCCTTTGACAAGACTAGAACCAAGGGTTGCAATAATTACCGATATGATAATACATGCTCCTAATTTGAAATAGACAGAATCTTCTACTGTAGCAACTACTTTTACACCGTCGGTGCTTAGTTTATCAATGACTGAATCGAACATCTTTTTTAGTGTTGAGTGTTGAGTGTTGAATGTTTAGTGTTGAGTTATTGGATTTTTGTTTTAGTGTTGAGTTATTGTAGTTTTAAATTTTACTAAACACTCACAACTCAACACTCATAACTTTTTCAAACTCACAACTTACTTAGTCCTAGCTTCTCCCAATAGTCTTGAGAGACATTGTCTCTTTGTTTGAATGCCACTAAAGCGGATTCTGTTTCTGTGCCGAACTTGCCGTCAATACCATTTTTGAGTTTTGCTCCAGCGACATTGGTAAGCCATGTTTGAATGCGTTTCACTTTGTCACCCATCGATCCAAGCTTTAATGGAAAAGCATCATTGGCACTCGACCAGTCAAATGGGGCATCAATCAATGGCTCTGTATTTGTGTCTGCTGACTCTGTATTTTTCGTTTTTTCATCAGTATTTTTTCTGATAAAAAAGAACCAATAAAGGACAAGAGTAGCTGTGACAGCGATATACCAATAGAGGTATTTATTCAAGTGTTCTTTCATCATCAATTGCTTTAGTAGGATTTTAAATTCAGTTTATTGTACAAGCTTAAGGTCAATATGATGTAAAATCTTGTCGGATTATCCGTTGGAATCATTGCCTTTTCAAGCGAGGTTTGTGTTTTCTCCCCCCAAACACCATCTACACTTAAACCAGCTTGGTATTTTGCATTGAGGTATTTTTGTAATTGTCGAACCTGTTTACCCACATCACCTTGCCTGATTGGAAATTGAAGCGTGGCATTTGGGTTTGGAAGTATTGCCTTCTTGTTTGCAGAAGGTGTTTTATCTACAGAAGTTTCCAAATTGGAACTTGTAGCATTATGAATAAAAATGAAGTAATAAGCTGTAGTAAGCACAAGTACTACCAGCCCAATGATAAACCACATTTTGTGTTTGATTACAAATTCTTTCATTTTACTTGAGTTTACAGTTTTCAGTTTTAAGGTGTCAGTTTTCAGTTTTCAGTTTTTGTTTTTATTTTTTTACTCAAAACTAAACACTCAACACTCAACACTCCATTATGTTTAATCCTAGCACTCAGTACTCAGTACCCAATACCAAATACCTATTTTGCCGCCTTTATCATATTCAAGGCCTTGTTGTACTTATCACAATCAATGCCTGCACAATAGCCAAATGGTAGAGAAACGAGGTTATTGAAAATGGTTTTCAAATAATCATCCCATGATTTGTAGCCTATGCCTTGTAATCCCAATTCAATGCTTTTCAGTTTTGCTTTAGATTTTCCTTTGATGATTTCAAATACCATTTCATCATCATCCCAAACAGTACCCATGGCATCTTTGAGTTTTTGTGCTTCGGGTATGCCATTATAATTAGGGTCTGATTTGACATTGAGCAATGTGTTTGAGGCATCACCACCATTTTCTTCACCAGCGCCACTTTGCAATGCTTCTTTGATTTTGGCTATGGTATTTAGTCGTTCTTCTTTCAACCTTTTGGCTCTTAACATCAGGTAAACAAGTAATCCTATACCGATGACAAGTATGGTGGCAAGCACATATACATGGAAAAATATGTTTTTATTCTCGTTCATACCATTGCTATTTTAGTGGCGATACCAATTGTTTCTCCAGGATTTTTACTGGCGTTAAAGAGAAAATAAATCACCACGGCCATGATTAAAAAGATGAAAACCATCCAACCATAAATCATGGTTTTCCCTATGTCTTTGGCAAAATTGAAGAACTCAAAAGGCGAACTGATTGCATCCAAAATGGCTTCTTTAGCGCCCATTTTTACGGTAATGCCATATTTTGCTAAGAAGTCTCTCAACTCAGGCGTATTGGCATCATCGCTACCTCTTGCATCCCACACAGATTTGAATAGCACATTGGCATCGTCTTCTCCCAAGTCACTTTTAAGTGCTTTGTACCAACTCATCCAAATGTCTGCCGTGGAGCTTTTGGATGGAATAAAATCTTCAGGCTTTAAAAGCATAGCTTTTAGTTTTGAGTGTTGAGTGTTTAGTTTTTAGTATTGAGGTGCTTAATGTTTTTTTACTTAACACTCACAACCCAACATTCAAAACTCATTTAAACAAACAGCGTTCCTTTGCTGATTGCATCACTTGCGGATGTGGTTGTGGCGGTACTTGCCATAGTATTGGCATTAGATGCAACACTATTATTCGCTGTGGTCGCACTACTGCTTGCTGTCTTTTTTCTTAGGCTGAAGTACAATACTGTCCCGATGAGGAGTACTAAGCCAATACCAATCATGAGTTTTTTGTTTTCAAATAGTTGTTTCATGCTCATTTGTCCAGTTGTTTATAAAGTCGATAAGTTGTTTTTTTCTTTCGATAAATGCCTTGCATTGTTGGTCTGTTCCGCAATAATCAAATAATCGAGCAATGGCATACATACATTCTGTTTTGCTAAATCCCAACATCAAACAGATATTACAAGCCATTAAATCACACGCTAGCTCATCTTTGGTATTGTAATAGAAATGCGTAAACTCATGCAACAGAATCATAAACCTGTTGGTGATGGTCAATTGATCAAAGTAATATTTACTTACTTCCACAATTCCGTTGGTATGATTTACCCTAGCAGGAGTATAAATGATGGCGTTTGTTTGGTCTTCCCAAGACCTTACATAGTCAGAAAACACCATGGAGTAAAGTCCTGATGCTGATTCATAAGTACCCGTTTCATGGTAACCACAGCTTTGTGAGAAATCGAACGCAAAGTCAATATATTCTTGCACATGCGGTACAAGTGCTTGCACCAGGGGTAAATATTTATAGGTAATATTTTTAATCTTAATGCCATTACTCGCATTGCTACGCTTGTCAAAGACTTCAATCTTTAACTTTTGAACTGATTTAGGAAAAGGAAATTCAAAGTGGTGAATACCTTGAAACAGGCCTACTTCCGCAACATTGGCATCGCCATATTGTCTAAGGAAATGAACGGTATTGGTAAGATTGGCTTCATATCCATAAAGCATTAGCTCTACAGGAGTGGAGGCCTCCACTTCTACAAGTAGCTTAAATGCTTCTCCGTTACTAGGAATAAACCTGTTCATGTTTAGGCCTGTTTGCTAAAATGAATACCCGCCCAAATTGTACCAAGCAAGGCTAATCCTCCTAAAACCCACCACACATAAGATGGTATTCCTGTGCTAGTTTCAGTAGTAGATGAATCTCCACTTGTAGCATCAGTTGAAGCAGTACTATTCACAGGTGTTTTTCCATTAAAGATATTCATGCCCTTGTTGATGGTATCTAGCCATGACGAGGCTGCTTCTGAGGTGTTTTTAACCGTTCCATCATTGATAGCACCTTTAATTTTCTGCCCCGTAGTGGACGTTGTTTGGGTGGTATCTTTTGTAGCATCTGTTGCTGATATTGTGGTCGATTTACTAAATGGCCAGAAATTTGAATGTGCTACTCGACTAGGAATGTCTAATCCAAATTGAGTTTGTGATTCTCCCTGAAAGCTTGATAATTGATTACATCCACACATTTTTTTTAGTTTTGAGTGTTGAGTTTTTAGTATTTGGTACTGGGTACAGGGTACAGGGATTTATTTTTTCATATAAATGAGGATAATCAAGATTACAAAGGCAAAGAATCCATAGCGTTTGAACTTGAAAATATCGGCTTCAATGGCCGCAATTTTCCCATCTTTGATGGTTTTGTCGGCTTTTTGATTTCCCTCAATAACTGGTTCAACTGTCACTGTTTGTTCATTTGTTGCATCAGTACCAGAGGGATGCGTCCCTTTACTGCCAATGTCCCAATGTTTGATCCTGTCAGCATTTTTTACAATATTCTCTTTGCTAATTTGAAGATTGTTGGATTCCATAAAGTCAAGTGTTTTCATGTAGAAGAGCTTGAGTTTATCTTGGTATTTGAGTAAATCAACATTTGGCACATCAGCCATAAATATTTCCCTTACCCAAGGCATCAAATTTTCCATAGTTCAACGGTTAAGATTTAAACAATGCAACTGCAATGATCATGAGTACCACAAAACCCAAGCCCCCACCCACGTATAAATGGGTATGGTCGACTGATGCAGCCACATAACTTCCGGTTGCTTTCAAAGCAGCGTCTTCACTTACCCCGGCTGATTTGGCGGTTACCAAAGCATCCAATTTTTGCTTTTCTAAGTCTGCTTTTTGTTTGGCGGCGGTGGCTTCTATTTGGGCAGCTTCTGCGGCTTTTTGTGAAGCCAACTTTTGATCTTGTGCTGCTTTGTCACGTTTTTCTTTGGCAATCCTATCCGTTTCCTGCGCATACCAAGCACTTGCATTTTTACTCCAAGTAGCCATGGCTAAATTGTAGTTGTCAATTGCTTTTTGTTTGGCTGCATCAAAATTGGTTTTCAGCGATTCGTAACTGACAATGTATTGCTGCAATTGATTTCTCAGGGTTAACAACTGCGCCTGCGCTTGGTTAACGGCAATTTGGGCATTGTCCCTGTCACGTTCATACTTGTGTACACAATCCCAATCAGGGCCCCATAAACTCACACAGTTGACCTTGTTGTTTCTTGCATTGTTTACAATTACTTGCAAGCGATACAAATTGGCAATGTAACTGTTTACTTCATTTTCTTTGGCTGTAATTTGATTGGGTAGCGTGTTTGTTTTTAACTCAAAAAGCTTTTCAATTTCGGTTTTAGGATACAACACAACATAGTCTTCTACTTTTGGAGTTGGTTGTGAGTAACCTTGCATCCCGGGAAAAATGCTGCCATTAAAATCTGTTTTAATGGTAGTATTGACGGGAGGAATATAGGTACCATCATTTGCAGGAGGGGCAACTGCGCCGGCCATAGAATAGGAAGTCAATTTTGGAGGTTTATGATTCATGAAGCAGAATTTTTGGAGGTTAGGATCAAGTATATGACAACACCCAATACAAACAGAATGGAGACAATTACACCTGTAATAAAGCTAGGACTAAGGCTTGTTTTTTGCTTTGATGCTAACGCTTCTGCTTGTAAATCAAGTTGTTTATTGATAATGTCATTGCTTGACTCGCCTGTAAGTGAATTTCCTAAATCGTCCCAGAATGCCATGTTCTTTAGTGTTGATTGTTAAGTGTTTAGTTGTGAGTATTGTTAGTTGATTTGTTTACTTAAAACTCATCACTAAACACCCATCACTACATTTTAAATATTCCTAAAATGTCGCTAACGAGGTTCTTTTGTTCAATTGGTTGTTGTTTCAAAATAGCTTCTTCAGCACTTGATGAAGGTTTTAGCACCACAACCAAAATGATAATGGCCACAATGGCAACCACAGCAATAATTACTACCAGTATCAGTTTAGAATTCTTCATCGTGATAATTTATAGGCTATCGCCCTGCGATTTTAACCAATACAAATACACAAAGGAGGAATATCAACAGCTCCATCAATGAAATCTCATTGCCAAATATCTTTTTGGGCAATTGATAACTTGATGCATTGTCATTGACCATTGTTTTCTTGATTGCCAAGTTTTCATGCGGAAGACTTGAGGGGCTTTGTGCCTGTGTTCTTTTAAATGCTTCTTCATGAATTTCACTCATAGGGTCAAGAGCAATTATTTTGAAAATCACCTGTTCATCTCCTGAAGCAATCAAAGTCCTCAATCCCATGATTTGTTTACTTTGGGTATCAGCCATTATGCCAAACCCCATCAATAAAGTTTTCACCCCTTGCTCATTGCTTTTAATCAAATACTCTATGAGCAAATCTGATGAATTGTCAGGATTCAGCCCATACATGATTGCGGTAGCATTGTTGTCAACCATTGTGAGAGAATTATAAAACAAAAGCCATCAACCATAATTGGTAAATGGCTTTTGTGGTTTAAATAGGCTTTTGGATTATTTACCCGCTTTGTAAGTACTTAGTACTGATTGACCAGACAAGGCATTTGCCACATCTGTTTCTGCATCAATGTACAAGGTCACTTGAATTTTTCTGGCTACCGTGGCAGAAATGGCTTTGGCAATTTTTACCAGCAAAGTTGCCCCTCCGTCTACTTTCATGAAAAACTCATCATCCACCAAAGTGTCGGCCACCTGATTTTCTAAGGCACGAGACAAGTGTGGATAGTAAGGTTCATTGGCGATACTGTTGCCCACTTTTTGACGAATTCTCCACGGTTGATCCAGTTGGGTACTGTCACCAAAGCGGTAACGCAATTTGCTTAAAGTGAAAGGTCTGCTGGCCGACAATTCTTGTAACTCTTCGTACCTATAGCCTTGGATGGTAACGGCAGCACCTTTGCCAACGCCTGCAATGATGTTGTCAATGTCTGCTATGCCGTTGAAAGGAATAGGAAATTTCTCGTATTTGGAGAAAATAGGCACTAACAAATCATTGTTTTCATCGGTGTTGGTGATGTCGATGATGATGGGTTTGATTCTGTTTTTATGGATTACCCCATTGGCATTGCCACTCATGCCAGAAAAGCTAGAAGCAGAGATAAAGGATTCCTTCCCTTCTGTTAATTCTCCCATATAATTTGACATACTTGCTTCTGCACTGGCGGTAAGTTTTGCCATTGTAGCATTTAAGCTATTTCCTGTTTGGATTGACTTTTTCATTGAATGATTTTTTGGATGCTTTTTGAACAAGTAGATTGAATTAATTCCTCCGCTTTAACCTTCTTCGAAAAATTGATAAACCGTCTCCGATTGCTCTCTTGTTTACAATAATCTCAGGTATTTACTGGTGAATTAAGGATTATTTTGAACTGATGGTAAGGGTTGCCTTTTCTTGGTATTCTTTATAGGCTGAATATGCAATTACAGCGGCCAAGGCTCCCACAAACACAATCCCAACATACATTGCGATTTCTTTAAAGTTGATTTCCATTTGGGTTCGTTTTTTTGTTTGAACTGCTGCAAAGGTGAATAAGGGTGTAACCATTGCCAAATGAGATTTTGGTAAACTAGCCTAAAAAATTACCCATTAAGTGCCAAAAGTAGTCCTGCATACAATGGAATGAAACCTGTTGTTACTTTTATAAACGGTAAAAACTTGTGTTGATGGAGAATTTATATAATTTTATGATTCATAAACCCAAACCCAAACAATATGGAAAGATTTAACCAACTCAAACAATTGATACTTGAAAGCGAAGCAGACTTCGCCAAGTTTTTTGACCAAAACAACCAAGCTGCCGGCACAAGGGTAAGAAACAAAATGCAG
>Ga0209353_10000858_pt1 | contig 17806 bp, 30 predicted proteins | sample LauGreSpBDMM15SD_2_FD_187561 | JGI IMG/M metagenome (GOLD analysis project Ga0209353, IMG submission 187561) | Freshwater lake microbial communities from Lake Michigan, USA - Sp13.BD.MM15.SD (SPAdes) (version 2) | ecosystem: Environmental > Aquatic > Freshwater > Lake | place: Lake Michigan...
AACCATCATTATTAGTACTTTTTCGTACAGTAGAATCTAGTCTGCTATCTCTATAGTGTTCTCTTCAATGCACCATGTGGCCGTTACTATGGTGCCATCCGTCATGCCACAGCGTTCCAGTTCCAAATTGTCCAACTCTATTCTCTCTACGCGAAGCGTAAAGCCCAAGTGCGAGTTACGAGCACGTTGGGCGATTCGTGCGCCTGCACGAGTCTTGTAGTAACGATGGCGCTCCAGTGTGTGCTTGTGTACCAGATAGTATACAGTGTGTATCATGCTAACTCAGTATCATCCCCATTATTAAACCCACTGCAAACGACATGGCACACACATACACTAGAGTTAGCACATAAAGCACATCATCCAATATAACAGTCTTGATCCTGTCCATGTCAATCACGCTTGGATGTCCACTTGTGCTCGGGGACGAGTTTGTTCCACTTGACCCTTGCGATCATAGATATAGTAATAGTAGTAAGTTTCACGGATTTCCATTCTACCGCCCACATCCACATACTGTCTACGCACAGTTTCCACACGATTGTTCTGTATGTTTTGGCTAGTTGATATAGCAGTGGTCACAATGGGATCTATGCGCATATTACTATTTATAAACCTTGAAAATTTTTGCGCTTCGCGCTGCTCTTCGAGCAGCTTCTGGAATTGGCCTGCCCCCAATCGCTGTTCACGTTTAGCTTGAGTCCGCTTGCACTCTAGTAAATATTGTCATGATTGCCTATGACAATAATTATATACGAGTGATAGATGGTGTGTTTGATTCTGAGTTTTGCACACACCTGATTGATCAGTTTGAACTGGGCTCCAAGTATCATAAAGAAACACCAGGCAAGCTGATTGAACTGGACTGCTACAATGCTAGACACAATCCCAAAGCGTGGATACCTGGTAACAGGGACATATGGCGGGGATATGATTGGACAGAGGATACTGACAAGATCATGGATCGTTTGAAGCCTGAACTGGATCAATATCGAGCTCACTGGGACAAACTCAACTGCCTACCCAATGCCTACTCAGCAGAGGGCATACGTATCAAGTGCTATCGTCCCGGTGAACATGAGTTCAAGGTTCACGTGGATCAGGGCACACGAGAAAGTGCCAGTCGATTCATAGCTGTACTGATATATCTAAATGACAATGAAGCGGGAACTGAGTTTCCCTTGGAAAACTATTTGGTTCAAGCTCGCGAGGGCCGCATAGTGATCTTTAGTCCATCTTGGCAGTTCCCTCATAGAGGTCTAATGCCCATGACTCGCACCAAATATATCATGAGTACCTACTTACATTTTATACCCGCCGATGACTACAAATAACTGTTTTGGAACACCCATATTCGTGCATGATCTAGAGGGCCAAGAGCTGACTCTGGTACAGAACGAAATAGCTGATGTGGTTGACACCATACCTCAAGTGGCCACACCCTGGGCTGAACGTGGCATGACCAGCTATCAAACCGAAGGCTGTAATGATCTGCAGACCTACAAATTGGACCACCTTACCCGTGCTGTGTTTGGCAGTGTGGGCATGCTGTTGAAGGACATAGGCTATCCCTTGGGTACCCCCTGGAACTTGTGTGACTCGTGGTTCAATTGGTACAGTGAGGGTGACTTTATGTTTGAACATGTACACCCAGAGCGTCGCATATCGGGCTGCTACTATTACTCAACCACGGGCACGGACGGTGAGCTCAAATTCAAGAACCCCAACCCTCTCATGCAGATGAAGCAGTGGCCCGCAGATCTCCTACGTGATCAGGACTATAGGGTTGAGCCCCGCATTGGGCGCTTGGTGCTGTTTCCCAGCTGGCTGGCTCACAGGGTCAGTATCAATACCACCAAGCAAACTAGGATAAGTATAGCATTCAATATAGCATAACAAGGATAGAACATGCCAACACACAAGTTATTTTCATCACCCATACACATTAGAGATTTTGAAGGCCCTGAGCTGGACGAAATACAACAGTGTGTGGCTGGAGCCCTAGAGCGTCTAGAGCCCACCCGTGACCAGCAACGTCACCATTTGACCACTACCTTTGACTTTGACGGAGTCAACGATATCCGTCGCTCAAACATGGAGCCTCTAGCTTGGGGCATATGGGCAGCCATGAAGGAATACTTTCATGAGCTGGTGTTGACACCCATCAACTTGGAAATAGGTGAAAGCTGGGTCAACTACTACAATGAAGGAGACTTCATGTACGATCACGAGCATCCCAGCGGAGTGATCAGTGGTGTTTACTACTACGCCATGCCTGAAAACGCAGGTGGAGATATTTACTTCCGTAGCCCCAACCCGCTAATGCATCATCGTGTTTGGCCACAGTGTGGAGACCCTGACTTTCAGCAGTACAAGGTAACTCCCAAGGTAGGACGCTTGCTCCTATTCCCCAGCTGGCTCACACACTCTGTTATGCCTGTTACTGGCACAGAGCAAAAGATATCTGTCAGCTTTAACCTGTGTCCGCCTCCAATACCCATGTCAGGTCCATCAAACACACAGTTTTAAGCAATGGGCTAAATATCAGTATGAACAAATTGATTACAATATTTGCCCTAGTAGCTCTAACAGGTTGCGCTCAAATGAAGTCTTGGGTGCCCAGCTTCAGTGACACAAATCAATCGGCCAAGATCATTGATGTGCGCATGAGCATTGATCAACTGGATTGCGACAAGCCGCACCTGGCGCAGGTTCGTCAGATCAAAGATAATCTGCGTTGGTTTGAGCTTTACTCACAAAACGCAGGGTTTCGCAATCAAGATGTGCTGATGTTAATCAAGCCCATGCAGTCCACAGTTGATGACTTTTACAAGCGTAGTCTACAGGATGCTCAGGGTTCCAAGGGCTATTGTGAAATCAAAAAGAAGCTGATGGCCTCACAGGCCAATGCTGCTGCTGAAGTTATCCTAGGAAGATTCTAAAATGACAGAACTAGATCAATTATTACACTCGGACCAAGACTGGATTCGTGTACGTGCCGAAACAGCATTGCAAATTGTGAACCAAAGACAAACAGGACAAATCACCAGTGATGAAGCTCGTGAGTTGCTAGAGGATCTAGTTCGTACAGATCAATTGGAAGCTGAAGCAGATGATATGGCCATGAAAACCATGTTGGTCAATGTGGTCCGTGGTATCAGTTTGGTAGTATAATCATGAGAATATTCGAACTATTCGCCAATTCAGTTGTGGATGAAGAGCCTGCTTCAAGATCTCTTTGCACATCAGGCAAACCCGATTCGGCTCTAGGCGCTAGCCAATTGTCAAGCTGTAAATCGCAGGGCTATCGCAGTCGTGATGGCGGCAAGAGTCACAAGATTGGTGGTGAACGTCAAAAGGTGCGTGGTAAAAAAATTAAAGGTAAAAAATACGGGGGTCCGCTCCCTGACTGGTCATAAAAGGATTCGGTATGTCCCCAATCAAACCTGGCAATTTACTTATTGCGCCACCCGCTATGCTAGACCCTAGGTTTAGCAAATCAGTTTTGCTAATCACCCAACACGGTATCGAAGGTACACAGGCCCTGTGTATCAACAAAACAATGGGTCACGGACTGAATGAAGTAATTGGTCGTATGGGACTTGAGCTTCCGGACAATCCCAAAATGTATTGGGGCGGGCCGGTAGGAGTCAATACTGTTTGGATGCTGCATGAAACTGGTTGGCTCTGTGAGAACACCATGAAAGTCAACAACAATTGGGCCATGACTTCAAGTATGAATATGTTTGAAAATGTTGCTGATGGAGACAGCCCAGCAGACTATCGAGTATTCATGGGATTGTGTTCATGGCGGCCAGGACAACTAGAACAAGAACTAAATGGCACCGGGCCGTTTTCAATTGAAAGCAGTTGGTTAGTGGCTGACGCACCTAGTGCAAAAGAATTGTTTTCACAACCCAATAGAGACTTGTGGCAAAACTGCTGTGAGCTCGCAGGAACACAAGCAGTCAGCCACTGGCTAGCCTAAGTCCAAGTACGGTGGTCTTCGGCTACCCATTCAACACCGTCGTACTCACCGATGTGCCATAACACATCCCCGGGAATTTCAACAATCTTAAGATTAGCCAACCCACTGCTGGCTGTTGAACCCATTTCTTTAACAATTTTAACTAGGTAAGGGTCGTCACGAGCAACGTCACGTTCATACCAGCTAGGATCAGTAATGCCTGCCAGTTCTATGTAGCGTTTCTTTGCTTCGTCGCTGAGACCGAATCCGCCATAGCAATCATTGATTACCACATAACGGACTCCGGTTTTTAACGTGTCTAACAACTTTTGTGGGTCAGTCATTTTTTCTTTTTCTTCTTTTTCTTTTCTACAGGAAACGGAATATCGTTCAACATGCGATGTTGATCAATTGCTTCTTGTAGCGCAATTTCAATTAACTCATTAAATGTGATATCACGATCGTGTGCAATCTTCATGTAGAGTAATAGATCATCGTCTGAGAATTCTACTTGCATTTGTACACGAGTGTCGTAATCTTCGCCTTCACGAATGGCCAGACCTTTTTGGATAAAGTCATCAACCACCTCTAGCTCAATATAGTTAATATCGTCCCAAGCTTCGTTGAGATTAACATCACGTTGATTGGCTTCTCGATCGTGATCTGCTTTAAACTCAGGATTAACCAATCGATAGGCACGATTGTGAACGTAGTCGTGTGCTTGTGCTTCATAGACAGCTTGTGTCTTGGTATCAAAGATGATGGTAAAACTGTGTCCATCTTGCTCACCGTTCCATGAATCTAACATGTAAGCATCATTGCCATAGCATTGCCAACAGTAGTCACTGCCCTCTGTGATACGATAATTGACCAGTTCCATCCATTCTTTAAGCGTGATCATTTTGATTCCTTTATAGAAGTTAACAATTTTTTATTTCTCTCGTCTTGCTCTTTGCGAGCCCTTTTGGTATCGTTGCTCAATCGCAACAGCATGTCGTAGTCTCGAGCCCACTTTACACCTGCCAACCAATCTTCTAATCTTTCAAGACTGCCTACAAACAGTTCAGCATCACGTGAATATATTGGTAGTGCTTTGTGATCCTTTGGCACTAGGCTTAGAGCCCCGTGATTATCGGTCCAATCACCGTGTTTGCTCTTGCTGAACTTAAAGCCCAGTGTATCAATTTGCTTTTCGATGTCGCGAAGTCTTTGAATTGTATTCCAACCGCTCATATTAGCCTTTCTTTGTTGCTATTTGTGTATTATACAGTCTAATTAGAAAAAAGTCAATAAGGTTTTATGTTTTTTATCAACTCAGCATTTGGTATTAGTCCTATACCGTATTTGGCATGAAATTCATCAAATGAATTCAATTGATTTGGATCTACAGGTAAGCCATATATCTTTAACCATGTATGCACACAGTTGACGACTTCTTGATCTGTGAAATTCTCCATGATAAAATAAATTGATTGGTCTACCTTACGGTGAAACTTCTTTTGTCTACCATGCACAGCCTGCATTTCTTGGGCTAGTTTATGGCAGTAGTGCTCTGCGCCTTTGAGCAATGTCCAAAGTTTATTAGGATCGTTCATTTAAACAATTTCTTTTTGTGAAATAGTGTCCGATATCCAGCTAATCCAGCAAATCTCATAAACTCAAGTCTACTGCGCACTCCCGGAGCATGCTCTACAGTCATTGCCCATTCATCACGTTTAAACGGAATAATCTGTATTAAAGGCTGTCCAAGTTCTAATTTAAATTCTGTATCAGTTAACGCATATCCGGGCAACGATACTTCCAAGTCGTGATCGTCTGTATCAACAATGGATGGCATCAAAGTATATCGTTCTTCAAAATGATAAAACGGCTGAATGAACAAACAACTATACCCCGGCGGAGTACGAACAATCCACGGCTGATTGATTTTAAAATAATGTTTAGCAGTCCCATTAATCTTGATAGGACATTGTTGGTAATCATGCGACTTTACATAATCTCTTACAACTGATTTAGTGGTGTAATCTGTAACACCTTCTGCTTCGAACGGCTGTATGATAGTGTCATAGGGATTGGTTAAAATATATCCGCTGGTGATCATGTCCTGCACAGGCACACAATGTTTTATTGTGGGCCAGCCTTCTCCAGGATACTGATTCTTTTTCCACATGTCCAAATCACGATACCAGTCTGGTACCAGTTTGTTTGCAGGCCTAGGAGGAAAATGTTCTATTACTGCAGGATCAGTCGATGTGAAACTAATATCCATTAGACCTTTTCTCCCCTAGCAAATCCTCTAAATTTGAGAAACCTGGGAAATCGCAAGCTGTACGTTCCGTCTTGGTTTTGAGTGACAGCATCGGCTCGCACTTCGACCACATGACCAATGATGTCAGCACGTTCCCGCCAATAACTATCACGGTCGTCATCAGTAAAACCTGAACCCACGTTAACTCTAATTGTCTTACCATCATCAATACCTTCACAGATAACAGCACCAAGACGTCCTTCGTTGCGACCAGTACCTTCTTCAACATCTTTAATCTCCAATGATACTTCGATAAATGGTTTGAGCTTTAACCATGCAGTATCACGTTTACATACATAGCTAGCATCAATGCTCTTTAACATTACGCCTTCAAATCCTGACGCAATGGCCTTCTTGTTAAACTCTTTAAATTCAATTTCACCTACCAAGGTATCTAAATCCACTTCGACTTGAGGAACCAATTCGATACAGCCTGTATCAGCAAATATGTTTGCAAATGTCTTTAGCATATTACTACGACGACGCTGTCCCATTACACTCTCGCCTGACTTAAACTCGCTCAAAGGCAAGATATCAAACAAATGTAATACCGCATCTGTGGCAGCTACGTTGCTCTTGCGATGTACCTGTTTCATCAAGTCCTGGAATGAACCCGACATGATCTCACCGTCCAAAATATAGCTACGTCCAAAGTTATCTAGATTGTCTTCTAAAGCCTTAGTAATGTGTCCAAAGTTTTCCAGTACTTTACCATTACGAGTATACTGCACAACTGTGCGGCTTTCGTAATCGATAACAGTTAGGCAACGAACACCATCTAGTTTATGTTCTAAGAGCTTTTTGCCTTTAACTTTCTTTTCGTGATTGGCAGAATCGTGTGCCAACATGCATTCAAACACAGGAACCTTATAGACATCCTTGCCTGTTTTCTTAGCAACTGTGTTTACAGTCTTTTCGCTAACGCCACAGCGTAAATCTTTAATAAGAATACGACGATAGAAATCGTTCCACTGTTGTTTAGAAGCCACACCCATTGCCAATTGAATAGCATCACGAGCGGCATGACCCGTGAGCTCTCTACGATACAACGACTGAGCCAACAACTTAAAGTTATCCCAGGTCAGACCCTGTCCATTATCTTCTTCTTTAGTTGGTACTTGCTTGACACCAAATGTATAGAGCTTGTCTAAACACATGCCAACGCCTTCAAAGAACTCTGTGAGATCTTCTTTCATGGCAGTTTCCAAAATAGCTTCTTTAGCCAATCGGCTATTGTCTGCTTCTAATTGTTGAATAATAACTTCTGGTTGTGTACGCACAAGAGCTCCTAATCTTTTACTGTATTACTATTATAACATCGAACAGGATAAAAGTCAAGCTATATTGAAACTGATTACATATCGATCTTCAGAGCTTTGATTCTTTTGGGTACGATGATTAACCCATCCGGGGAATATAACAACATCGCCGGTTTGGACAGGAATTTCTCTCCAAGTATCGTCAGTGGGCTTCTTGCTACCGTTCCAATGATAGAATAGAGGATCGGCTATTTCCAAATTGCCTCCGTTAGCAGGTTGATGTACATACAGTACAGCCACTAAGGGAGTCGATCGATGTTGATGTTCGTCAGTCCAAGCACCTGTTGGATGAATGTTTGCCCAACTAGCACCAATTCTACGTTGATCATTTGGATATCCCCAATGCCGCCACGCTTTGTTTACATTGGGAAATAACCATTTTAAGAAAGGTTGTAACTCTTTCCAATAATGCGGAGCATTGGGATCACTAGAAGAACTTAATCCGCCGTTCCGTTCGAGCCCTGAATTTAAATTAGAACTAGTAGATAATAAATCTATAACCTTATCTTTAACTGAGTCTAAGGGGCCTTCGTAATGACTACTCCAAATAAGATGTTCAAATATCTGTACCGGTTGCATTATGAATATTATTCCTCACTAAACAACTCAGAAAATGTAGTACAAGAAGCAACAGCTTCTACATTACTTGGATCGTATAGATCTGTACGCTCTGCTGGAATCATAAAACGGTCCATCATCTTCTTAACATAACACCAATCTTTGCCGCGAACTATGCCGTCGGCAGTTGTAATAACATAGTTACGAGTATTAAAGAAATCCATTAGGTCTTGAATTGTTTTACCAAATGCTCGCGGCTGTGTCTCAACACACTCAATTTGCACAATAGGACGATTGGTGGCAATAGTATTGCTAGCACCTTCCAACACGTTGAGTTCATACCCTTCTACATCAATCTTGATAATATCTACATCTGTAAAGTTGTAGCTGTCTAAGGTAAGTTGTGGAACACTCACACGCTGATAGCCTGTGTTTACTTTAACTGCCTTGCCGGTAACAGTTTGGTATCCGTCGTTGCTTACGCGATTGTGTCCGTCGTTCTTTTTAATGTGCATTTCTACAGTACCTGAAGTAGGACCTAATGCTACATTGTATGTATTAATCTTACCGGCAACAGCTAGACTAGCCCAAGTGTCGTTGGCTTCTTTCCACCAACCCGTTGATGGGTCTTGATGATGTTGATTAAGGGCAATGTTGTCTAACGCAACTTGATATGTAGCAGGCACAGGTTCAAAGCCATGAACCTCTTGTGCAAATGTAGCATACTCCCAAGTGTTCATGCCAATGTTCATGCCAATGTCCAATATCTTGCGAGGATTCGGGCAAAGCTCACGTAGGTGCAATAGGTTTTGCTTTTGATAAGGACCTGCCTTGAGTCGTTGAGTATAGAAGCTGTCGCTATCCCACACCCACATCTGTCTGCCTATTTTATTTGTGATTAGTATTTTTTGTGTTTGAGCCTGTACGGTCATAGAATTCTCCTTGTGCTAGTACTTATGGTCTCCGGTCAAAAAGCCTAGTAAAACTGGCCTAAATATCCCAGACTTGAAATAGGCTTTCTTCGGTGTTATTACAAAACGGAATCATTCCGTACTTGGCTTCGTATGCACCCATAAGCTGATCTTCAAGAGCATCAAATTTATCGGTAAACCAAAATGCAACTTCAACGTCGTCAAAGTTGGTCAATCCCTTTTCCAAACGCAATTCACGATACTTGGCAAAGTATTCTGTGGTACCTACCCCTTTGTTCCATTTGTCAGTGCCATCTAGTTTAACACCGTGTTTCCAAATGCGATCGTAGATGTCCTTGCCCTTGCCAATATAAAATCCATGTGGGAATACTGAATCACGCAAAATATAGATACCGGGCCGTCCTTCTGCAAGTGGACAAGGACGTTGCTCTAGGCTTTCTGTTAAGGGTAGTTTGGCAAAGGTAGCAGTCGCACCATATTTTTTATTACGCAGGCGCCATCCGTTGTCAGAATGTGTACGTTCTTTTGAACCACGATCCTGTTCATAGTGCTCGAACACATCGCCTACAAATTTATAAAACTTAGTGCGATTTACCTTTGCCATTTCAATGCCTTTGTGTTAATGATATGTATATTATACAGTTAGATAGAGATACTGTCAATTGATTTGGACTTCAAAAAACTTATCAAATAATGGTTTGTTTTCTGCAATCTTTTCTATCTTCCTCATGGCACTATTTGGAATACGGAATGTGTACGACCCATACGGACCTGTTTGTTCCCAATAACCCCATTCGTTACCTTTAACATACGGAGGGTGAAACCCATTTACCGCATCGGCTGCAATTTGTTTTCGTCCGTTTTCGTAGGCTTCTTTGAATCGATCTTGCAAATATGGGTCGCTGAAATCGTATAGTCCTTCTTTGGTTACAACCTGACCATTATCATCATAACGAATTCTATACTGTGTCTGTAGTTTTTCTCGAACGTGCGATAGTTCATAAGGATTGTCTATGATGTCCTCAACTCTTGACGAGCCTACACTGTGCGGACTGGTAGAATCATTCTTTCTAGTCTTGACTTCAATGCCTTCTAATGGCATGTCGACGCCTCGTTCGTTACTGATATTGTGTCCGTTTTTAGCTAATTCTTTTTCAGCCCACCGACCCACGTTTCCATTTAGTTGTTTAATTGGAATTTCAGTTCCAACTACGATTCCGTTTTTAATTGTTTTGATCATATGATCCAATCCTTTCTAGTGTTTCTAAAATTTTACGATATCTATGAATATCCTCGGGAGTCGAATTGTTTTTTAACAAATTACATCGGTTACAAATAATCCACAAGTTATCAATGTCATTGGTTCCGTCTAGGCTTCTAGGAACAATATGATCAGTACTAGGTGTATGAATGTCTGACTTGTCTACGTTGTTTTTGCCTAGTCCATAGTTTAAAGGACTTCCACAACACTCACAAGTTTCTCCGCATTTGGCTAGAAAAGGTTCGTACTCCACACTCCATTTCTGTGCATTCTTCCACGCCCACACTGGTCTCAAGTCATTGGTCTCACACACAGTACGAAAGAGTTCTCGACTATAATATGTACCTGGATCGTATTTGGGATATAGTTTAGCCATTTGCAAATTCCTCATCTTCAACTGAGTCAGTTAGACGAGGCATGTTGATTGCAAAGGGTTTAGGAACAAGGGCCTTGCCACTTAACTGTTCGTATGCATCAATGATTCCTGATGCAATTTTTTCACGAACTCCCATACCTTTATAGTTTGTTGGATAGACTGCTTCAAACTCGTCCTTGATGTCTAAATGCAACCGTTCAGAGCTTTCAAAGAAGTTCGAACATTGGAAAATTACATCTTCGAATAGCTCATCAGAGTAATTCTTTGAATCGATCATTAACTCTCGGACTTTGAGGAATCCTAACATTGTTGCTGTGTAGATACGTTCAGTAGGCCAGTAAGTTCTCATCTTTGGAAGAACAGCACTTATGCCTTCTAGTCCGTAGTTGTCGCGAGCCAAAAACAAATCACTAATGTGAGTAATTGTACCAGCTGATCGTTTCTTGTATGCTGTTTCGCAACCAGCATCTACTATGCATTTTTCAAGGGCAACTGCTTCCGCAACACCCATGATAACTTCTTGTTGATGAATAAAGAATTTTGCCATTGGCTCGTTGTCGTTGTTAAGGGCCAACAACATCTGGCTTTCAACATTCTCATCTTCGCTTTTCACAAAGAAGACCGGCACCATACTGGCCTCGCTATATTGGTTAATCCATTCGGTACTATGCTGCTGACCATCTGCACCATAATATCTATCTTCTTTTTCACTATAACGGCATTGCAATGGAGTTACACAATTGATGTTCCATTTATTGCGCAGTTTCTTTTGATGTTTGGGTTCTGGCCAACGCTGTCGTTCATAATTGAAATAAACTTTCTCAGCAGGTACCCATGCAAAATGCAATACATCTTGGTACTTAAAATTTGGGTTTGATTTTGTAGATCCAATTCGTTTCTGCACCATTCGAGAAACTTGAACCAACGATACTTTTTTATCTTTGCGACCTTGACTGGGGTCAAAAGGCTGCATTTTTAACTCATCTGATTTTGACATTTTTTTCCTTTAACTTAGAAATGTATAAGGCGTTATCTTACCCTATGCATAAATTATAACAGGACCCGCGGGTCCTGTCAAGTGATATTTTGGATAGGCTATCCTAGATAGTCTTCCCAACTAGGGTGAGCTATATGAAACCCTCGATGTCTACGGCTATCAACCAATTCCCAAAAGTCAGGCTTGTAAGGCATACGCTTTGGCTTCATTCTGGTTTGGTTTGCTTTGCGATAGTTACAAGGTTTACAAGCGGTAGACAAGTTGGTCCAGGCGCTCTTCCCACCTAAACTAATTGGTAGCACATGATCTAATGTGGCATCGCTGTCTGTTGTGTGTGCGCCACAATACTGACATTCGTATCTGTCACGTAAAAATATGTTTCTCTTACTTAACTTAACGTGTTGCTTGGGTTTTTGATATTCTTTGAGCATAATTACAGCCGGCACTCTAGTTTCCCAACGTGCTGAACGAACGACCCAATCTTCATACCAAGCCATGACAGAAACTTTGTCCAATACGAGATAGCGAATGGATTCTTGCCAATCTACAATGCTTAAGGGCAAGATGCTAACAGGTTGTGCATCGGCATTTAATACTAATGTTGTCATGAGGATTCTTAAAAAAGTATTTACTCTATGATTCAGTATACACTCACTTTAGCAACAAAACAAGTGCTAAATGAATAAAATACATATAGGAGTTGACTTAATCTTCTCTATCCCGTACAATAATAAAACATTAGATAACTTAAGGAACAATACATGTTAGTACCAATGGTAGTTGAATCTACAAACAAAGGCGAGCGGGCCTATGACATCTATAGCCGCTTGCTTAAAGAACGAATTATTATGCTAAACGGTCCAGTTGAAGACGGAATGGCTAACATTATTGTTGCCCAACTGTTGTTCTTAGAAAGTGAGAATCCAGACAAAGATATCAGTTTGTTTATTAATAGTCCAGGCGGAGTTGTCACTGCTGGATTGAGCATATATGATACTATGCAGTTTATCAAACCAGATATTGCAACGTATGTTATGGGACAAGCCTGTAGTATGGGAAGCCTGTTGGCCACAGCAGGAGCGCAAGGTAAGAGATTTATGTTGCCCTATGCTCGACACATGATTCATCAACCTAGTGGTGGAGCACGAGGCCAGGCAACTGACATGCAAATTCAAGTAGAAGAAATTCTCAAGATGAAGAAAGAGCTTACTGGCATTTACCAAAAGCACAATAGCAAAGGAAAAACCTTTGCACAACTAACAACAGATATGGAACGCGACAAGTTCATGTCTGCCCAGGAAGCCCTTGACTACGGGCTTATTGATAAAATTATTGAGAAACGATAATGACACAAAGACTAGAAGGTAAAGTAGATAAAGGCTGGGGCTACGAAATCATTTGGGCCACAAACGACAAGTACTGTGGTAAGATTATGGTATTTGAAAAACTAGGTGCAAAGTTTAGTATGCACTTCCATAAAGAAAAAGAAGAAACTTGGTTTGTCAATGCCGGCCAATTTAAAGTTGTGTGGTGTGATACCAAAACTGCAAAATATCACGAAAAGATCCTAGATGAAGGAGCCACTTGGCACAACCCTCCGTTGCAACCTCATCAGTTAATTGCCCTGAAACCAAACTCAATGATATTTGAAGTTAGCACAGCAGACTCAGTAGAAGACAATTACAGAATCATCCCAGGAGACAGCCAAAGTGCAACCACAACAGAATCAAGCCCAACCTAAGATTGTTTGGGGCGGTGGAGAGTTCCGCACAAAATGTGTAGTAGGTTTAGATCGCGACGGGGTAATCAATCGCGACTTAGGAACCTATTGTCACCGCATAGACGACTTTGATCCTATTGAAGGTAGCTTAGAAGCTATTGCAGATCTTAGACGTAAAGGACATAAAATTGTTATCATTACGGACCAAGGTGGTATCGAAAAAGGCCTGTATACTCAGCAAGATGTTGATACCCTACATGAGCATATGCTAGATCTATTAGGCAAGGCAGGGTGTTTTAGTATTGACGGTATCTATTATAGTGCCAGCAGTCGAAAAGAAGATCCGTTTGCCAAACCCAATACCGGCATGTTCAAACGTTGCGAAAAAGAAATCAAAGATATCAAATTCAAAGAAGGCTATTATGTTGGTGACAAGATAAAAGACTTAAAAGCTGCTGCCAATATGGGTGCTAAACCTGTCTTGGTTCGAACTGGGTATGGATTAGAAACAGAAAAAGAACTTAATCGTTACGCTCACAAAGATCTAAAACGAAAGACTTTGGTGTTTGATAACTTGGCTGCATTTGTAGCAACACTGCCATGACAACTGTGTTTGTAAACGGTACCTTTGACATATTGCATCCTGGACATGTGCTGTTGTTAAACACAGCACGGAGCTTCGGTGATTATCTCATCGTAGCAATTGACAGCGACGATCGAGTGGCAAAATTAAAAGGGCCAACTCGCCCTATCAATAATGCAGGCGATCGAAGAGCAATGCTGTCTAATCTAAAAGCTGTAAACGAAGTACAGATATTTGACAGCGATGAAGAACTGGCTATGCTGGTAAAGCAGTTTCGTCCTGCGGTCATGATGGTAGGTAGCGACTGGCGTGGCAAGCCGGTAATTGGTAGTGAATACGCAAAACGTATAGAATACTTTGAGAGAATAAATGGATACTCAACAACAAACACAATTCAACATATTATTACTAGGGGATGATTGCACCGACGTCTACAAATATGGCAGTGTAGATCGTATCAGTCCAGAAGCACCTGTGCCAGTGTTCGTACCCAAGTACGACATAGTTAAAGATGGCATGGCCGGCAATGTGCGTAAGAATCTAGAAGCATTGGGATGTGAAGTAACATTCTTGCACGGCGAAAGCTCTACCAAGACTAGACTAATAGATACACGTAGTAAACAACAGATAGTACGCATCGACAGAGATGTTATATCAGATCCTATAACCATTGACTCAGAGCTACCTACCGTGTACGATGCCATTGTTGTTAGCGACTACAACAAGGGTACAGTAAGCTACGAGTTGATTGAAGAACTACGCAAAGAATTTAGCGGACCTATTTTTGTTGACACAAAGAAAACAGATCTAGCAAGACTAGAAGGTTGTTTTATTAAGATAAACGAACTTGAAAATAGCCGTGCTACAAGTTTCCCAACAGGTGTTCCGTCGGGACTAATTGTTACCTATGGTGACCAAGGAGTTGTATACGGAGACTTTGCATTTGGTGCTCGCACTGTTGAGGTAGCAGATGTTTGTGGTGCAGGCGACACATTCTTAGCAGCCCTGGCGTTTCAATATCTAAAATCTAAAGATATGCATGTTGCAATTACATTTGCCATCAAAGCAAGTGCTGTGACAGTACAGCATTTAGGAAACTATGCTCCTACACTAGAGGAAATAAAATGATAGCCCTAACAGGCGCCGGCGGCTTTATCGGTAGTGTAGTATTGGGGTACCTAAACAAGCAAGGTATTACTGATGTATACCTCTTTGATGACCTGCCTACAGAAAATCAGTACAAGAATCTAATAGGCAAACAATATCTAGGACTGCATTCTACTAAAGAAATTGTCAGTGACCTCAGTGACTTTGATTGTGTAATACATATCGGTGCTAACTCAAGCACATTAGAAAGAGATTGGGCCAGTATCTATAACACCAATGTGTCAAGTACTCGACGATGGCATGACCTATGTAGAGAGCAAGGAAAGAAATTTATCTTTACCAGTAGTGCAGCAGTTTACGGTAATGGAAAAGGTCCACTTAATCACTACGCATTTAGTAAACAAGTAAGCGAACAAGAAATTACTGACGGAGTGATACTACGATTGTTTAATGTTTACGGACCAAACGAATATCATAAAGATCGAATGGCTAGTACTGTTTATCATTGGTATCAACAACTACAACAAACTGGAACAATTAAGATATTTGAAAACAGTTCTAGTTACTACAGAGATTTTATATACGTAGAAGATGTTGCTCGTACTGTGTATCATTTTATCAATAATTATCAACCAGGTGTATACGATGTTGGTACCGGAGAAAGCATAAACTTTGAAAGCATAGCCAACATCGTAATTAACGAGTTCGGGTCAGGTGAGAAAGAATACGTACCAATGCCTGCTGATTTAAAAGAACAATATCAATTGGATACTAAAGCCGATACATCTGCGTTGATCGATGCTGGATTAGATGTTATTCAGTTCTTCGAAGCCTGGCAAGGTATTCAAGAATATATCAAATATCTCAAGACTAATCAAACTTATTGAACGATGCTTTCAACGCAGTGATTAGATCTTCAATTAGACCGTCATCGTGAAACGGAGTTGGTGCAATACGCAGCCGTTCTGTTCCTACTGCAACAGTGGGACTATTGATAGCCTGAATATAGATATTGTGTTCGTTTAACAGCTCATCGCTGATTGCTTTGCATTTCTTGGCATCGCCTACAAGGATTGGCACAATGTGTGTAGTTGAGCATTCCATAGCCGGTAAGCCTGCTACAGTTAATCTATGCTTTAACTTTCTAGCACGTTCTTGATGCTTGTCACGCAGCTCAGGATGATCCTTCAAGTACTTGACAGCAGCCAATGCACCAGAACAGCTCACAGGGCTCATGCTTGTGGTAAAGATAAACCCAGCAGCTACAGAACGGATGGCGTCGATAACCTCAGCATCGGCAGCAATATAGCCACCTTGGACTCCATAGGCTTTCCCTAATGTACCATTGACTATGTCAATACGGGATTGTAGCCCAAGCTCTTCAACTTTCCCACCACCGTGGGGTCCATAGAGTCCTACCGCATGAACTTCATCAATATATGTCATGGCATTATATTTGTCTGCTAGATCGCAGATTTCTTTAATGTGTCCTACATCGCCATCCATCGAGTAAACTGATTCAAATACAACACAAGGCACATTACCAGTTAGTGTTACCGCGGCCAGTGCATCTTCGAGTTGTTGTAGATTGTTGTGTTCGAAAACTGTTTTGGGAGCCCGGCTGTGGATCATGCCCACAACAAGACTGTTGTGATTTTCGCTATCACTAACAAAGTGTATGTTGGGAATGATCTTTGACAAAGCAATCAAAGTCCACTCATTAGCCACATATGCTGAGCTAAACAGTAGAGCTTTGGCTTTGTTATGTAGCATTGCAAGTTCGTGTTCAAGTGCCACGTGATAGTGACTAGTGCCGCCAATGTTGCGTGTTCCGCCTGAACCTGCTCCGGTCATGTCTAATGCCGTGTGCATGGCATCCAATACTACTTTATGCTGTCCCATGCCCAAGTAGTCGTTGCTACACCAGTTTACAATGTTTTTAATATTGTAAGGCCCGTACCAAATAGCTTCTGGAAACTTGCCGCGTTCACGTAGTATATCGTTGAACACGCGGTATTTTCCGTTGTCTTTGAGTGTTTTAAGTAGGGTGTTAAAGGGTTTCTTGTCTATCATAGTAAACGTATTTAACCGATAAATATAGAGTTATGGATATAATCAAACTTAGTGGAATGAACAACAATGACGAAACAATCAATTAACATCGGTAATACGGCCAACGATCAATCGGGTGATAGTTTACGACTTGCATTTGATAAAATTAATAGAAACTTCACAGAACTGTACACTGCATTGGGAATAAATGCAGACGTTAATTTAAATCTCGGTGCGTTTGAATTCAACGGCAGTATAATGACTACTACTGATAGTTCAGCTATTGTGATTGATCAAGCAACTACCATAACTAGCAACTTGACAGTGGGCGGGGACATTGTTGCAAGCAATATTAAAAAAGTAACAAGCACAACTGGTTTAAAACAAGTTTATTTTGATCCTACTACCGGACAGTTAGTCACTGTAATTTAAGTTAAATATCCTAAAGAGAACACACAATGGCAGCTAACGGAATATCAACACTGACAATACCAACTGGCTTAACAGCAACCAGTTTTAACGGGGGCGGCGCCAGCAGTTATCTAGTGGCAGTGGGCACGTTCAACTATGGCGCATACGGAGTAGGAACCCTAGCCACTAGAAAAGACAGTGGCACCTTAGACACT
>Ga0209353_10000860_pt1 | contig 17799 bp, 14 predicted proteins | sample LauGreSpBDMM15SD_2_FD_187561 | JGI IMG/M metagenome (GOLD analysis project Ga0209353, IMG submission 187561) | Freshwater lake microbial communities from Lake Michigan, USA - Sp13.BD.MM15.SD (SPAdes) (version 2) | ecosystem: Environmental > Aquatic > Freshwater > Lake | place: Lake Michigan...
AACTTCAAGGCTCGCTCTGCATCCTTCAACGCAAGGTCTTGGTCTGCCTTAGCTTGCTTGATCTGCATTTCGATCTGAGCTTTCTGCTGCGCGATCTGCATCTTAAGCTGGTGCTCTTGCATCTTCATCTCGGTCTGGGACGGGCCTGCTTGTTGCCCCTCTTGTGGTTGGCCTTCGGCTTGACCTGCCTCCATAGCCTTGCGTTGTTGCGCTTGCAGCTTGCGGTTGAAGTTGGTGATGACCTCCTGTGCAATCTGCAACAGTTGTTTCGATTCTGCGATCTGTGCCTTAGCCGATGGATCAGCCGAAAGGTATTGCAGATGCTCGGAGCAATGCTGGAACACAGCCTCAACCAACGGAAGGGCTTGCATCGGGTCAACCTCGCCGGAATCAATTCCAGCCACAAGTTGTTGCAGTACGGGGTTGTGGACCCTAAGGTGCATTCCGTGTAGCTCACTATCGAGAACGGTTACGGGCTGGCCGGATTGCATTGCTTGATTTTCGAGCATCGCGATCTTCGCATCAACAGTCATTCGTGGCTCTGGATTTGCTGGCGCATAGCGATCAACAAGATCACGACCAACCCGTTCCGAAGTGATGTCGCGGATCAGATTGCGGCGACCTACTTCATCGTAGCTTCCGGCAATCTGGTTAAGCTCACGGAGAGCAAGCAAGCGGTTGGCGGCAGAGCCAGCACCGATCGCCTTAACGGCGACAGTCTTATTGTGGTCAATTGATTTAATGACCTGTTCGCTCACGCCGCGCTCAGCGCATCGGGCAAAGAAAGCCTTAGTGCGCTCATCGCGTCGAGGATTGCTCACAGCGCGTCGTACGACCTCCCTTAGTAGTCGGGCCCAGCTAGCGTAAAACAAATTGATTGTAGAGCCTGTCAGGCGCGAAGAAACGGCAAGGTCGTGTTCGGTCTGGAGGTTGTTCCGGTACGGGCTGCTTTGGTTGCCATACGTCGACACCAAATCGACATTGGCGGAAAGTTGGCTTTGCAGGTCGCTCAGAGCCGGAATCATGTTCTGCGACAGATTCGGCGCGGCCTTCTCGATGACCTTCACGTTGGGTGAGAGAATCGAGTATGGCCCGTACATCGTGAAGGATAGGTCTTCAAGCGCACGCTGCGTCTCCGGCTGGATCATTACCGCGCCGGACATCATCGCGCTGTCGAGCATCTGGCAACGGATACGGTTGCTCGTCTGGACATGGTTGAAGATGCGGTGGCCCAAACCGCGAACCGAATGGTAGGTGCCGTTCGTGCCTACGCCATACGAGAACAGCACGTATGCTTGTTCGGGCTTTTCAAACATCCGTGTTTGTTTAAACATGAAGGACTTTGGGGTCTCTTCGGAAAACATCAGCAAGGAAACAGAGCCGTCAAACTCACGGACCCACATGTGCACAACCTGAACAGTGGTGTTCTCCAAACCTGTATACAGGTCGTTGTTCTTCATCTCGCGTTGGGTGCTCTCCCAGTCAGCATAGGTGTTGCTGCCGTTGCGACCGGAAGTGCGGGCGTTCTTGATGATGACCCGCTTCACCTCTTCAACGTCCCAGCCAACCTTCTCGGCGGCTTCAGGATTCTTGATGAAGGCATAGAGTTCGTGAAGCAGATACTGGCGACGGGCACAGGCTACTTCGATGTACTCCTCGGATGCAGGGGTCTGGCGAGGAATGAGGAAGTCGCCCAATCCGCATACACGAAACTTCCAACTGTGTGGGTCTTCGAAGTAAGCGACGCCGACTCCGTGTTTGGTGAACTCGGTGCAAAGGCGAAGGTAGCTGCTGTGGAACTCAGGCCACTCACGCAGCATTTGGGTAAGCTCTTCGGCAATGATGTCGTCAGAGTCTTGGCGCGTTGCCGCCTCACCCAACCGCGTCTTGACGTTCATCAGCTTATCCAACGATGTGTAGAGGTCAACATACGCCGACATCGACACATCCAGATACCGCTGGGCCTCACCGAAGTTTAGGTTGGTCCGGTTGCCTTGGCCCGTCGAATACAGCACTCGCTGATCGTACGGAGGTGCTCCGTCAAACATAGCGTCAGTGCGAGCGCGATTGCTTGATGCCTTCTCGTCAGCTTTTCGTAGGGTATCATAAATTGAGTTTGCGGCTTTGACATCACGAAGGCGTGATTCAGGTGGCGTTCCCGTTACAGGATCGAGGTTAAGCAGGTCAAACTCGTTTAGACCGGAAGGAGTAGCGGGCGAATTTTGCGTCACAAGGAAAAACAATAGAGAGAGCTATCGCAAAAGTCAAGAAATTGTTTCTGCGTCACCGAAGATGCTATTGACGAGTTTCTTGATGGGCAACCGACGACGCTTGCCGTCATCGTCTGTAAGCTGCACACACCATTGGTGGCCTCTCGGATGGATGACGGGAGTCACACGGTGGGTCATCCCGGCAGTACGGCCTCTTGATGCAGGATGGACTCGGAAGACAGTGCCGTCAAAGGCGATGGCATATTTCGAGTAGTTCGGGATTATGGTGAGTTCGGATGGGGTAGTCATGTCGAGGGGCAAAATAGGGGCAAAAGGCAGCTTGTCAATTTCTTTCTGAATTATTCTTCGGACTGGCTTGCGGCGACGGCGTATCGGAAACAGGGCAGAGACAAACCTTTCCTTCTTGGGTTTCTTATGTTTCACCCTAAGGAGGTTCTGCTCATGGTATTTCGTAGTCTGGGTGAGTCGGAGAAGATCGAACCGCTCTCGCGAAACCCAATACTCCGAATTGCGGCAAGTGCTCCGGTAACCCCAGAACACAAAACCGTCCTCTCGCACATCGCCGTGTCGTAATCGCTTCGCTTCTTGCATGAGCGAGACCATAAGGCAAAACCCAAACCCCATCAAGTATTTTGTTCAATTAAAATTACAATGTGAATTAATGCTAGTGTATACTATATATATCTTTTCCCCTTTAGGTAATTCATATTAACTCAATAATTCAATAATACCTTTTTTAATTGAATTATTGAATTATATTGAATAACACTAGTTTGAGAAACTCTTCACATTTTCCTCCCGTGTAGTAAAGCCCATCCAAAACACCAAAAGTCCTCTCAAATAATTTCTGACTTACTGAATAGAGCCGAATCCTGTACCCTGAATCCTGAATCCGGTGGTGCGATTGTGGTCCGCGAGACAGCCCCGCCTTGTTGAAAACTCTGCTCACTATTTTCAACAAGCTGACCCCTTCCTGCTAGATGTATGTTAGATCTAGCACAAAAAAGCGTGTGCCGACACCGACACACGCCCTAAAAAGCAAGTCTTATCTTGCAATAATGCAACTTTTATCCTAATCAGGATACCGGATTATGCAATTAGGATACCGGATACAGGTTTCACGCGCTTTTGGCTTCGTTATAGCGTAACTTCTTGCGTTCCAACAGGTTTTGCCTGTGTGTCAAGTAGTATTCTCGCTGATATTTTCGAGTTTTCTCTTGCTTTTCTGGGTTTAGTTCGGCGTCGAGCTCCCTTTTTCGGCGTAGGTCGTCCTTTTTAGCGTTGTAGTACGCCTTCTGGTACTCTTTTCGGGCTTCTTTATTGCGCTTGTAGTAACTATCGTCCATAATTTTTGTTCGTAAAAGCACGTATTATTGCTGCCACACCCCGATCCGTCAACCTCAATTATTTTTTTCTCTGGGGGTATATACATATAAGACTACCTGCGTAAAAACGTGCACCCTACCCGTAGCCTGTCCCTGCATCCTGCATCCGTCACCTGCGCCCGCTCCCCTACCTATGGGGGGGTGGGGGGGAGGAGGCTACCCCTACGGGGTAACGGGATGCCGGATGACGGCTACAGGATACATGATGCAGGGCGCAGGGTACATGATGCAATGCATCTGAGTGTGTCACGTTCACGTGTTGAGACCCCCACCGTGGTAAGGTCAATGCCGACAATCGGCGACAAACAAACAAACAAACGAAACTAACGAAATGAAAAACAATACTGCATCCATCACCGCCGCCGCCACCGCCACCGCCACCGTCCTCTGGACTTGCGTTGAGTCCTCGCATAACCTAACCCTTGCCATCGCCACGCTTTGCCAAGCATCCGGCGAGAATTACAAGGAAGCGGGCCAAGCTCTTGCTCTTGCATGGGCTGAGATCGGCGGCGGCGTGAGCGAATCACAAGCTACCCGTCACCTCGTAGAGGCTTGCCATCAAACCAGCATGGATCGCAAGTCTGCTAGCAAGTTCTTGAACGGTGTCGGGCTTGTGACGAAGCAGCGCATCGCTCAGCTCCTGAGCGTGGTCTTCGACGGCGACGCAAAGGCTAACCGAAACAATGGCAAAGCCGACAAGCCGGAAAGTCAAGACGGTCTTGACAAATCCGGCTTCACGTTCGAGCAAATCCTCGCCGCGATCAAGTCCCTGCCTTCCATCACGAAAGAACAGGCACAAGTCGCCGCTGCCACCCTTGCAAGCAAGATCGCCTGAACCCTGCATCCTGCATCCGGCAAGGTTCGACCCCTGCCGGATTCAGGAATCAAATCACCCCAAACCAAACCAGAAACAAGACACATGAAACAAGAACTAACCGGACAATTAAAGTATCCACCCCACTACGAAGTAGCTCGCAAGGGCTATTTTGAAATAGAGTATCTAACCTCCAAGGGAGGTTGGCGTGGTGTTTTCGGGATGGCAGCGGGAAAGCCGAAGGCATTCCGCTCGAGCAAGGCCGCGCTTGCGGCGGCGGTGAAGCACAATGCCAGCCTCATAGTATACTGGCTAGAAGAGGGCGAGACTACATACAATCGCCTCACTCTCTTCGGAACGAAACTTCTGCCAGACATGGATGTCTCGGCAGAAAAAAGTCAAGACGGTCTTGACCATCTTCACCGCTTGCGGTGGTGGTATTCGAACGCATTGGCAGCCGCCAATGAGGCGGACTATGATGGCGATGCCGCCACCGCCGCAAAGTGGGATGAGGAAGCCCGCCGCCTGCGTGAGGAGTATACCCAACTGGAAGCAAACCTTTGACCAAACCAAACCAAACCAGAAACAAGACACATGAAACAAGAACAGTCCATCACAATCACCGCCGCCATCACCTATCTGATGGCGAAGAATCCTGCAGCACTGCAAGCATTAGACAAACCCACCCCCGTAATTGGCCGTGGCTTGTGCTTCTGGATACCGTCCCGCTTGTCCACCTTGTCCTTCGACCTGCCAGCATTGGCAAAAGGAATCCGTCTGTAAGAAAGTCAAGACGGTCTTGACTAACTGAAACTACTAAACGAAAACAGAATGAAGAACTATACACCTAAAATGACCCATGCCTTGGGTCTGACAATCGCATCCGACCTCATTAAAGGGGCGACCGACAGTGCCTTCCGCTTCCTCGGACAGGAACCGCTCCGCGCCTTGTCCAAGGGCACATGGGAGAACGTAGTCTCCAAGCTTGTGAACGTGGCAAGGGAACCGCAAGCGGCCTTCTCCATCTTCACGGCGGGTAATGGCAAGCTACCGTTCGTCTGCTTCTCATCGATGGCAATCCTTGACTGCCCCGGTGCAGGTGAGTGTGCAGGCTGGTGCTATAGCAAGCAGGCATGGAGACAACCCAATGCATGGGGCAGGCAGGTATCCAACTCCATCCTGCTTCGTAGCGAGGCGGGTCGTGGCCTAATCCGGCAAGCGTTCCTTGCCTTGCCTAATGGCATCGCAGTCCGTCTCTATGTAGACGGGGACTTCGCCAGCGTCGAGATCCTCCGCTTCTGGATGGACCTCATCCATGAGCGGCCCGACCTTAAGGTCTACGGCTACTCAAAGTCTTGGGTAGAGTTCATACAGCTTCATCTGTCAGGCTACGTATGGCCGAAGAACTACACCCTCAACCTTAGCGGCGGAAGCAAGCACGGCGAGCGTATGCTAGAGATCATGCGAGACCATCCGGTAGTGCGAGGCGAGTTCATTGCCGTGCCTGTAGAGCGGCATCACATGAGAAGCGGAGCCTATCAGTCCAAGCGGCACGAAGGTCATGCAGCCTATGCGAAGAACGTGCGAGAGTCAGCAGGCAAGCGAGTCTTTGTCTGCCCCGGCAAGTGTGGAGATTGCCTGCCCGATGGGTCTCATGCCTGTGGGTCTTCCCGCATGAACGGCGTGACAATTGCCATTGGAGTTCACTGAGAAGTCAAGACGGTCTTGACTTTCTACTGCGTAGCTTACCGCATAGTTGTAGCACCAACACTAAAACAAAACAAACAAGAACATGAACACACCTTTAAGAACATACACGATCCCTGTATCATGGGAGTGCTACGGCCACATAGAAATCGAAGCATCCTCTCTCGATGAAGCCGTCGAGAAGGCAGAGGATGCTGGTCTGCCATGCGGTGAATACATCGAAGGCAGCTTCCGCATCGATCACGAAGTGCTGTCTGATACCTGAACCAATCTGCGTAGCTTACCGCATAGTTGCAGCACCAACACTAAACGAAACACACATATGCATTTGGTAATATCAGTAAGAAACGGATGGGTTGACTACCGTATGGGGGACCGAACAGGTATGCACCCCATCGGAGACGACCTGCCCTCGCAAGTCATCGCTTACCTTGTGCGGATAATCAATCCGGCATCACATGAGGTCAACTACTACCCTTAACCCTGAGAAGTCAAGACCGTCTTGACTTCCCACTGCGTAGCTTACCGCATAGTTGCAGCACCAACGCTAAACGAAACACACCTATGAATACACCTATGAACACACTAGATAAAGCCGTCCTCGCAGCCATCAAAGCACTCTGGCCTAAGGTCAGGTCCAAGCTTGACAGCAAGACCCAGCAACTAATTGACAACCTGCTTGGCGAAACAGTCAAGACGGTCTTGACTAAAGCACCTCAAAAATAATTGGAAATAAATTCTTGACGGCAAAAGCAAACTGAATTACAAGACTCTCCGGCACGGTCCAACCCCCTGCCAACCCAACAAAACAAAAACAAAAATAATATGACAACGAACAACGCAATCAATCCAATCCGCCCATCCGAACTGCTTCCCCTCGCTGAGGCAGCACTCCTCGTCAACCGTTTCCTCATGATCGTAGGGTCAGGGGGTGCAGGCAAGACCAGCATGGTCTGCAATGTCCTCGGCCCTCAGATGGGGCGTGAGGTGTGGGACGTTAACCTCAACGGTCAAGGCCCCCAAGAAACTGTCGGCTACCTTGTGCCCGACTCCGCTACAAGGGACGCATGGTTCTCCGCTCCTGAAATCTGGCCAACCCTCGACCGTGTCGGTGACAAGCCTGTCCTCTTGTTCCTCGACGAGGTCAACGACTACGACCCACAAGTCAGGGCCTTGCTTCGGTCACTCTACCCTGCATCCGGTAACCGGAAGGTGGGTTCCCATACGTTGGGCACTAACGTCTTCGTTGTGTGTGCCACTAACCGTAGACAGGACGGCACTCGCTCCGCTGTGGAAGATGCCCCGTTCACCGAGCGATGCATCAAGGTGACGCTCGACCCCAACGTATCAGACTGGCTCGACTGGTATGACGGACGACAAGAACTGGTGGCGAGTGGTTCACACGTTCCGGCATTCCTTCGCTTCGGCACGACAGGTGGTGACGGTCTCGACCATTTCAACCCGCCAGTTGTCATGCCCTACGATGGTGCACCGCATCCTTGTCCTCGGACATGGGAGGCAGTCGCTCTGCTTGAGCCCATCCGTAAGTCATCGCAAGAAGTTTACCGTAAGGCAGTCAAGGGTAGCATCGGTGACCGTGCGGCAACTGCGTTCTTCGCATTCTTGCAGCACGTTGACAAGCTGCCTGACATTGCCAGCCTCCGCAGCAATCCTGACGGGTTCAAAGTGCCAGATGATCCGGCCTCGCAGTTCGCTCTTGTCTCAGCCTGCCTGAGTCAGGCAACGAGGGGCGTGAAGGACATCCCGATTGCGGTGCATAGCGGAGGCTTCGACTGGCTTGTTACCCTACTGCTCAAATGCAGAGGCGACATCCGCGAGTTCGGTGCACGTTCCGCCGAGCGTCGAGGCATCCCCCTCAGCGAGCATCCTAAGTCCCATGCCTTGATCCTCGGATAAGTCAAGACGGTCTTGACTTTCCACTGCGTAGCTTACCGCATAGTTGAAGCGTTCATTAACAACAAAACAAAATAGACAGTAACATTATGACAACAACCAATACATCCCTGAACCTGAAGGTCGCTCAATCCCTTGTGCTCTGCCACTATGCGACGACAGCACCTGCCACTACCGCACTCAACCGTTCGGCTTCGGCCCGTGCAATCACATCAGCCGGAGCGGAGAAGGACGCAGCCCGCCTATACAATACCATCCTTGCCGCTAAGGGCACGGCGGTGGGCAAGGCGATCAGCTTGCAGCAGCGGACAGGCGTTGCCGTTCGCCGCTTCGGTATGCTCTGCCAGACTGGCGGGTTCTACCTCCGTGTGAAGGACGTAGGTGAAGTGCAGAACGTGTTCGATGATGCGATGGTGGAGCTCGATACGATTCGTGAGGACATCCTCGCTACGTATCCTGACCTGCTTAACATCATCAAGGGCAGGCTTGCTGGCTTCGCCAACGAGGTCAACATCCCATCCGCTACGGAAGTGGCGAGCAAGTTCACGATGCGCTTGTCCGTCATCAATCGTCCGGTGTCCGTCAATGAGGCGGTGCTCACTGGCTTAACCGAGGAGGTAGCTAATCGGGTAAGGGCAGACAGCCAACGCCAGATCGAAGAGGACTTCCGCACCTCCCATGCGGGGCCTGTTCGTGACCTCAAGAAAGTGATCGAGGACTTCACCGATGCGATGCGTAACGCCGACCGCTTGCACCTGACACAGTTTGACAAGCTGCGTGACGAGGCAAAGCGTGTGAAGAATCTAAACTTCCTTGACCTGCCCGAGATCGATGAGGTAGTAAGGCTTGCCGCCGATGCAGCGGCACTGCCAATCGGGATACCGACAAAGGATGAACGTGCAGTCATCGCCGCGAAAGCAGACAAGGCAATCAGCAAAGCAGACGAGACGCTCGCCGCCCTCGGCCTGTAACCTGTAACCTGTAACGGGATGGTTCAAGGTCGCACACTGCGATCTTGAACCTCCCCCACCTAACCTAAATAAAATATATGAAATCAAATACAATAGATCCAACATCGTTCCCTTCAGACCATCCGCTTGCCGCTGCCATGCGTAGCGTCAGTCGCCACTGGTTCCTCGCATACAGCAAGCTCATGTCAATGGAGTGGGAGTGGTCCGATGCCATCCCCTACGGCGCAACCGATGGTCGCCGCCTGCTGCTCAACCGCAGTGGCATCGATAAACTTTGCCGCCAGCCCAATGCGACTGGCCTGATCGCATTCTTGCTGGTGCACGAATCCCTTCATGCCCTATTGGGGCACGGCTGGAGACTGGCTAAGCTGACAGATGCGAAGCGTGCAAACATCGCCGCCGACTACGTCATCAATGCGATGATCGCGATGCGTAACCGTGAGCTCAAGCGGGAGGTGTTCCCCTTCATCGAAGGTGTGCTGCTCGACGAAGCATTGTCTGGCGACAAGTCAGTCGAGCAACTCTATCGAGAACTCAGCAAGCCACAGCCCAAACAAGAACCACAACCACAACCACAACCACAACCACAACCACAACCTAAACAACAAGACAATGAACCTGAACAAGACACGGATGAAACTAATGAAGGACAAGACAAGTCTGATACCGAAGACGAAAGCGGAGAAGACGATAGCAAACAAGGTGATGGCAAGTGTGATGCCGACGGAGGAGAGGACGATGTCAGCGTCGGGGAAAGCGAAGGCGGGGAAGGCGAAGAACTACAAGGGTTACCGCAAGAGCTAGACAGCGACGACCTCTCCGACTTCGTAGGAACCGGAGCCGATGACAACATCGAACCGGAAGCGGAGGAGGGTGAGACACAAGCCGAGGCAATCGACAAGATCGAGGAGGACAACGACCGTATCCTCATAGCTGACGAGATTGATAGGAGACAGCAAGCGAGCGGCGGATCTACCGGACAGCGTGTCGGTAGCCAGCGCAGCTACGGTTCGACGTTAGGTTGGCCTGACCTGCTGCGTGAGTGGCTCACCAATCGTTCACGCTGCGGATGGGATGCGCCGTTCAATGCTCCGGTCTATTCCACAACAGGAGTAGTGGGTGCTGGCAGACGTAACAAGAAGGCAGGCGAGATCGTGCTGGTGCTTGATACCTCTGGCTCAATCGGACAGCGCACGTATGACCGCTTCCTACAAGAGGCACAGTGTATCCTCGATGAGCTCAAGCCGGAGCGTCTGCACCTACTGTCCGTGTCCCATGTCGTAGCCGATGTCGTCTCTCTTGAGGCAGGTGACACAGTACCTGACAAGCTGAGAGGCGGGGGTGGCACAGCGTTCAAGCCCGCCTTCGACTGGGTGCGTGACAACGTGGACGACATGGATGTCATGGTGTATCTGACTGACGGATGGTCAAATGATCTGACATCACTACCACAAGTAGACTTCCCTCTGCTCTGGCTAACCACTCAGCGGCCCGCCTCTGACTTCAAGGTGGGCACTGCCCTTGCCATCACCGAACTGTAAACAAATCCCTGCGTAGCTTACCGCATAGTTGTAGCGTTCAAACACCAACACCAAAAAGAAAACAGCAGTATGAATACACACAACCAAGCACATGCATTGCCTTTCGGCAGAAACAGCAGACAGAGGACCGAAGAAGAACGGATGGAAGAATTCCATAGAATAAACGATAGCATTGCAAAGTCTACCGAGCTCAAAAAATTAAGAACCCAGCGTAATCGACTCATCTATTCCCATCTTGGGTGGCACAAAGAAAAGCGTCACGCATATCATGGATACATATGGTGCTCTCCCTGTGGTCTAAGGACTATGTTTCAATCACTATTGCTCGACCATTTTAAGGATCTTAACACTATCCACGCAACGTGGGCTTTAACAATTCAAGGCGATGGCGAGTTGGAAGATCGCTATATGGTTGAGTTGTTACGTGAAGTAGGTGCTGAGAAATCCGACTGGTCTCTTGCAAGTAATGCAACTGCGGCACAACGGACGGAAGCACTCGGTCGCACGCTCAATATCTGGTAAACAAATCCCTGCGTAGCTTACCGCATAGTTGTAGCACCAACACTAAAAAATATAATACTATGGAAAAACTTAAGAGAAACTTCGCAGATAAATATAAGATCGGTAGCGCAGAAGAAATCGAACGAGACATCGTGCAATGGCAGACGGATATTGTGAACGGAGATGACTCCGCTGTTCGCCTTACTGACTTTGTTATTAGTATGTTCAAGCCGAGAAAGGAGGACGGTCGGAACGGACCAGACCCATACGTTATTAAGGTACAAGGCTATCAAGTTATAAGCATACAACGTGAATGGCAGAGACCGCTATCAATATACTCTCCGCTAGCCAAGCAATTGCTGGGGCACAACGACCCGTTCCAAGCATACAGGTGCTTCCCTTCGCCACTACTTACTACATACTCGACATCGACACAGTATGCGATTGAAGCAGTAGGCATAGACCCACTCGACGATGATATGACAAAGCGACTAATGCTTGCAGGTAGATCACAAGACAATTCGTTTATCAGACTTTGCATTGACGAAAGGCACAGCAGTGCTGCCGTCAATGTCATTAGGTGGATGTGCCAGCGTGTGTCCGTTGCAGATCCCCTGCTCGCTATGGTAAAACTAATCAATTCGTTTAATGTCGAGGAGCGTAAACGCATACTAGATATATGCGATACCTACGGGACCATCGACACAATAGTCGGTGACGCACTAACTCATCTTGATAAGTTCCGCACATTCTGATCCCATCAACTCTCACCCCACTACAACAACATGAACAACGCAAAAACAAAATACACCCAACTCGACGCAGGCCACACAATCATCAACGTGTGTTGCGAAGATGGCAGACACGGCTTGACGGTAACGGCATACATCAACGGACTGTCGGTCAAGTCCCCCGCACTGAAGCTAGCCCGTGTCGTCCGTGTCTTTATTGATACGGTCCTCGCAGCGTGTGACTTCCCCAATGACGGATACTCCGACAGCCACATGACTAGACTGAGCGATGAGCTTGAGTGCTACATCGACGGGGCTATCAAGCTTGATGAACTCAACAACTAATAAATATAATACAATGAAGATAACGAAAGCACATAGAGATAACTGCCAGATACACACCATCCCTGTATCCGATTCCGGTATCCGGCATACGAAATCCCTGACCTGCAAATGCAATCCGGTTGTTGCGCTACACAGCAAGACGCTTATTGCAGATCATAACATGATCGGCAGCGGGCCGGATGACTGGACCATACACACAAAGAACTTCGGAGCCTTCACCTTGGGGGTAGCGCAATGAGCAAACTTGATTCGTTAGTATCTAAGATATCAAGCAAACCAACTAAGACTTCTCATCAACGGTTTGCTGAGAAGAGTCAGATGCTGCGGTGGTTCCAAGAGCGTAACCTAAGTGAGCTCAAGGCAATGCGTGGGGGGTTTGAGCTTATGCGTGAACGTCGCACACAGAAAGGAGGTAGAGCATGATAGCCCTACTCTCCTTCCTGATTGTGTTTGCTTTGGGTCCGCTCCCTATCCTGATTATCCTATGGCATCAAGTGACGGATGTCATTCGTCATAGAAACCGTTGACATAATACACAGCACCCTTGCGGTTGACTGATCTATCAATGCTTTGGATCTTCTGCATCCCGTCTTGCTCCTTAGCTTGTTCAGCATTGAAGTAAGTCTTTTGGTTCCACTTATCGTTCGGTCTCCAAGCAATCCTGTATCCTTGATACGCCGACCCGATAGTGTCATCACTGAACTTATAGATCTTAGCCGACGCATACACCGACGACTCCTCGGAACCCATCGATACCATTGAACGCATGAAGCGATTCATTCTTCGTTGGGTTTCGTTGAGTCCGTCTTGGTGGCGATCAACAACCTCATCAATCTCTTTGTCTGTCTTGAACCTACCGCTTGTAAGTTCACCAATAGTAGAAACCGAATCGTCAAGTAGTCCTTTAAGATTACGGAACCCTCTACGCTCAATCTCCCCGAAGGTATTAGTCTTAGGACGGGAGCCTAGGATTTCACCCCAGATAAGTTCTTCCGCATTCGTCTGTCCTTTACGTGTGATGTCAATGCCTTTTGCTAAGCCGGATGGGATCACAACACCCTTACCAAAGTGACCGAGAACCCGCATCATTACTGTTGCGGAGTTGTCGGTCTCCAGATAGATCGGTTGCCCCCTATCATTCTCGTTATTCAAGATCTCATCTAGCGAAGTAGCGGCGATCTGAGTGCCAATCAAATCGTTGACAACATAACTAGCGAGACGCGAACCATTGATTCCTTCTCCGGTTTTGAATCCTTCAGTGATGATACTGACAGCGTCCGTCAACTGGCTGTGCGGTAGGACATAGCTCATGTCAATCATTTGGATCTTGCCGCCCTTAAGAACTTGAGCCCTAATCTGGTGTCCTCTCTGCCACTTAGGCAGTGACTCACGGAGCGCGGCCAACTCAACTGCTGTGAGTTCCCGCTCTTCTTCCTCTCCTCCGGTAAGGGCGCGGAAGAAGGTTGTCATTAGTGTGCCGACAATAATAGGGGCGGCAGTAAGCGTAGCCGTAAATCCTGCGAGACGCTGCACTCCGCGCCGCGCCATGACCCCGCCTTGTTTGATCTCTTCAAGGGCCAGAGGAACAGTGTTAAGCATGGTGCGGAACACTTCCGACTTCCATCGTGCGAACGGCAGGAACACCGCAGCCATCGGAGTCTTATTGAAAGACTTAACAATGTCGATTACCTGTGAGTGGCCTGCGAAGGTGAGCTTCACCTTGCGTGCCGCCGCTTCCTCTTGTGCTTCGGTAGACATGGTATCACCGAAGTGCTTCTGGATTACACCGAGTTCGTAGTAGTATGCGTTGGCCTTGAACGTCCCGTCGATTGCTCCGTCAAGAGCGGCTAAGAAATCCGTCACCTTTGCGTAGCCGGAGTATGCTTTAGCCAGACCTCCAGTTATATAGCCGTCCGCTTTGAGTCGGGCAACAACCCCGCCCGCATCGTTCGTGATACGGGCCTCATCAACAGCCGCCATCAAAGCTTGAAGGTCTTGTTCCGGTGTGGCGATCAGACCCCTAAGCAGATCCTGTGCGGCGCGTCCTTGGGATTGGTCGTTGAGAACATTAAGCTGCACCAAACGAAGGATTGAATCGCGTTGTTCTTCCTCCGTGCCGAGGCGTGAGAACGCACCGCTCCATGCTTGCTTGATGGACTGTGAACCCTTAGCCGAGAACGGGTTCATTAGGATACCTTGGGCTGCGCTTAGGATATAACCACCGATGACGTTACGAGGCCAGTAGCCGAAGCCGAGTTGGGTTTTCATCTGGATGGCAGCACCGCTCACACCCATGATTGTCCTACCCACACCATTCATTATGTTTGTGGAGTTCGATGCCAGCCCCTTCATGTTCACGCCGAACATCTCATTGATAACTCCGGCGACCTTGGGGTCGAAGTAGAGACCAGCAAGATCACCTGTTGTCTTCGATGAACTTGCGGCAAAGGATGTAATCCATCCCGCCTTCGCATCCTTACTTGCAAGGCCGAGGTCAAGCGCGGTCTTTGCAAAGTCTGTTCGGAACTTATCGTTTGCGGATAGCATACCCACACGGAAAGCTGTGTTAACTGCATTGGCAAGCGGGTCATCGATCTCACCTAAGAGCTCGCGGAATGTAGAATCAATATCCTTCTTCGGCTTAAAGCGATTAAGGTCTTTGCGGATAGAGTCAATAGTCTGACGGTCAACAGCAGATGTCATTGTCTCAAGGCTAGACAGATAGTTGTCTAGCTTCTTAAGAGTAAGGTCATCCACATCCTGAGACGTATAGGGCTTACCAATCTTCTGGAACTCAGCTTCGGACTCTTCATAGTATGCCGCTGCTGCGTTCATCCTAAGCTTATTGAAGTCAACGTCCTTGCCTTCAATCTTAATGATGCCACCCATCTTCGCAGCCATAGCCCACCCTTCAGTATTGAAGAACTTGTATGCCCGCGTAAGGTATACATCGTTGGACTCATCGAATCCGATATCACCCTTAAACTTATTGATGTCCTTGCGGAATAGAACGGCACGGTCAACAAGTTCCTTGAACCCTGCATCCCTAATGTTCTGCTCTGCCGCTGCCTGCCTCTTGACAAAGGCTTCGTTGAACCGGAGACGACGCTCACGCTTCAGCTTCTCACTGTGCTCAGCAACAAGATCAGCCTTGCGTCCTTCGGTTTCCGTATCTGGGATGGTTGCTTCATAAGCAATTGACAAGTCAGATATTTCTTTTAGGTCCGCATCGGTCAGCGGCGGTGCCGTTGTTCCGAATAGGATCTTGATGTCCTCCATGTCCACGCCACCCTTGAGGGCGTTGTCGCGGAGCTTAGGGAAATACTTAACCAAAGATTTAGAAGCAGCGGTGATTTGGTTTACCGTTCCATTGCGTAGGTTAACGATGTCCCGCAGTTGCGACGGGAGATTATACAAACGTAGCCGCTCGTTCATCGCATCTACTTTACCTTCGTTCGAAGACACAACAGGGATTGCATAGGACACTTGATCCCCTACGGGCGAGCCGTCGAGGGAGGCAAAGAAGTTTGCCGTGTCGCCGAAGCGACCTTCTGCGTAGAGGTCAGCGTTAAAGTCAATCGCCTTACTCTTGTTAATCTTACGCAACGCACGGGCTGCGTGAGAGATGGACGCTGCTGTCTCAGTGGACGGGTACTCCGCGAACCGCTGACGCAGGCGAGTGACGAATGCCTTGATCGCATCAACCACCGTTGCAAGTAGTGTGCTGTTTCCTTTAGTGCTACGGACGATGTCCTCATACGTGCGACCATTGGCTGCTTTCTCAACCTGCATCCTGATCCATTCATCAGCAATGCGTGAGTCAGACAGGATACCGGATTCCCGATCCATTACCACCTTAGTAAGGATCTCTTCGGCGGTAAGTCCAGATGTAGCATAGTATTCCTCCGCTGTTTTTTGCAGTTGGTCTTCGCTCAACTCGGAAGCAACGCGCTCAATTTGAGCGGGCGTGAACTCATTGAGTGCAGCGAAGTGCGCGAGTTCGTGGTTAGATAGCCCTCTGATACGTGCCTTAGCTGCACTCTTGCTTAGTCCCGCAACGAGACCATCGAGATACTCCTTATTGAAGCGCAGCACATTTGGCTCTTGTCTTGAGATACCTGCAATGCCTTTGAGTTCGGAGTCCATCCTAAGACTCATGCCTTCAGGGAGTTGGTCTTTGAGGTGGGCCTCAGTATCAATAGCAATACCGCCTTCCGCATCTTGTCTTGCAACGGAGAAGAGCATGGAGAGTTCACGACCATCTACATTAGACAGATCGTAAACTATTCCGGTAGCATTAGTTTTACTAGCACCTTCTGATTTAAATACAATTGATGGTTCTTGCCGCATCCGACCAAGATCAACAGGGTCACCAATCGTCTTTGTCAGGCGGGCCATTAGTGCGTGCAGTCTTCCCACTCTAGGAGAATAGGCAGCACGCATACCGATCTCAGTTTTTGGTCTACCAAACTCATTTAAGTTTGCTGCCCTATCGTGCCCTTCAGTCATCATCGCGGTCTCTGCATCAGGGAGAACAACGTAATTTTGACCGCGAGAAATAGCGTCAGAGATCGCTGCCTTCAGGACAAGAGTCTCATAAGCTGCAAGTAAAGGTTCTACACTTGTGTCTCCTTTAGTAGCCCAATCGCTTTGCACTTCAAATAAGAACGTAGCTTTTTGCCCATTTGGTAGTGTCTCTGTATATGATCTACCAAAGCCAATGATATTATTTCGGTCTGGAAAATGCACACCTTCTTTGAATAACACTTGTGACGCTGGGTTCTCAACAAGAATATCCCGCGCATCCGCCATCTCACTTAGGTTCTTTGGGTTTACCATTTCATACCTTTTAGATGCAGCATAGTTTTTATTGTAGCGTGCATTATGCAGGCCAAAAGCCTCATCCCCTAGAAGCGTAAGACTAGTTAGCTCATCTTCTAAATAACCATATTGAGTAGAGTCCTCATCGTATGCCTCCATCAAAGCGGAGATCTCATCCATTTTCTCCCTAATACGAAGCACCTTTTCATCGTTTAGAGGGCTATTAAACTCATCGGATATCTGACTAACTGAAACCCTTGCATTAGCGAGGGCTTGCAGGTTAGTGATTGCTTTGTTTGCGTCAATGCGACCGTTTACAACCAGACCCTCAAGAGACGGGATAACTAGCGAGGCTTCACCTTTCGAGAAGCCTTTGGAAATCTTAGCGGATAGGCTTTGCCACGGAACTGTACCGTCGGCGGAAACGGTGAGCCCGCCTAAGACCCCACCTTTGCCGCTGATCATGTCCTCAATTGCAGCCTGACTCTTGAACATTGAGAGGGGTCTAGTGTTGGTGCTATTGACGAATGAAGCAACAGGCGAAGTCAGGGTTCCTACGACTTGTGCCTGTTCTTTAGCTGACAGCAAGACGTTTGAGTTACTGCGGAGTTGACCCTTAACCTTTGCGAACTCACGCAAGGCACTCAGTCCCTCTTCGATCTTGCGTGCATCGAGTCGGAGGTTCCGTTCGGATTTGATGTTGAACGTATTTGCTCCAGCAAACATCTGCGTGAAGTCAAGTAGCTCATCGAATGCGGATGCCATCTTCTTGTCAACAGCACCGAAACCGAACAGCGCACGTAGCGACTCCCAGATGCGGCTGAGCAGCGAGCGTTGT
>Ga0209353_10000862_pt1 | contig 17786 bp, 7 predicted proteins | sample LauGreSpBDMM15SD_2_FD_187561 | JGI IMG/M metagenome (GOLD analysis project Ga0209353, IMG submission 187561) | Freshwater lake microbial communities from Lake Michigan, USA - Sp13.BD.MM15.SD (SPAdes) (version 2) | ecosystem: Environmental > Aquatic > Freshwater > Lake | place: Lake Michigan, USA...
ATACACACACATGATGATGATGGCCTTTGCAAATAGAGGCAACGTCAAGGTTGCGATTATTTTTGACACTGAAGATTCGTCAGGTGTTGCAGCTATCAACATGACCAGCGCAGAGGTTGTGAGTGCTCTTGAGAATGCTCACAAGAATCTTTATGAAGTGATTACTAGAGACATGCCACCCAAGGGCATGCTTAACTAATACGGGGGAAAGCGGATGCTGTGAGCCGGGCAAAAGCCAGAGAAATGACGAGGGTGCTGCTTTGCAACCCAAGCGAACTAAAGACGGCTACCACAGACACAGCGAGTACCCCACCTATATATGAATGAACACGACGAAAACCTCAGAGACCTAGCGGCTATGTTCGCTATGTGCGGTTTGGTGATGCGTAATGGCCCTGATGCCAGTACCCTACGACAGTCGTTTCAGCTTGCAGATGAGTTCATGTCTGAACGTTTAAACAATGGTCAGGGTATTGTGGCTATCAAGCCGGTCAAGAAGAAGCATGACCTACAGAAATGACAAGCTTCTGAAGGTTGTGCGGGAATCTTCCTGCCAGCAATGCGGGGCGCAGGACGGTACAGTTGTAGCCGCCCACTCCAATCAGATGCGTGATGGAAAGGGCAGGGGCATCAAGGCAGCAGACTACCGCATCGCAGCCCTGTGCCACCGCTGTCACTACGAGATTGACCAAGGTTCTAAGCTGTCCCGCGAGGAACGTTTAAATATATGGGAGAGTGCCCATCGGGCCACCATCGGGTGGCTCTTTGAGAACGGTCACCTTATGGTTGCACGGCCTTCCTAACGTCTTGGATGTTTTTGGTCAGTTCATTCTGAGCCCTTGTAATCCTTGAAAGAGCGTCCCTCTTTGCATCAGCATCCATAGGTGCATTGCGAACCATGCTGGCGTAGGATTGCAGTTCCTGCATCTGCTTGTCCATATCAGATATGAATTCTCTTGCTGCGTACAGAGATGCATTCTTCTCAAGGTACGGGCCAACCTCAGGGTTGCCCTCTTTGGTAAGTCTGTTTACAGTTCTTACCACTTGGTCAACTGATGTCTTGAGGTCGTAGTAGGCCGATACAGTGCCACGGGCTTCGGGGTCTACGAGGAACCTCTTCAGAACAGGGGTCTGCTCAAAGCGTTTGGACGCTTTAGGGTTGTCGTCCCCTAGGCTGTAAACAGAGTCCATCACATCCGCTAGGTACATACCCATCGTTCCGGTGTAGCCCTTGTACAGATGGTCAATCTGTATGGGAGACATGCCTATCTCTTTACCAAGCAACTCAGCCATCTTGGTAGTTCCGGGGCCAACTTGGTACTCAGGGGCAATTCCTTTCATTGCTTCACCAATGATTGGACGTTGTGTAAACGATGAGTAGTTGTCCCGAACCTCTAGGATGGGATTTACAACTTGGAAGATTGGGTTAAACGCAAATGTGGAGAGCAGGGCCCTCTTCATAGAGTCAGCCAAATCCTTTGTGTTGTCTGAGCCGTAGGCGTAACGATAGATGCGTTCTGGGATTGTTTTAAACAGAGTGCCAACCTCAAACGGGATTGGAACCTTGATTCCCAGTGAGGGGATAATCCAGTTGTTGTCCTTCGTCTCTGCCTCTTGACCCTCATAGTCAGGGTCACCTGACACCGCTACGGCGTACATAACGCTCAGAGCCATGATAGTTGCGCCACGAATAAACATGGCCTTCTGAATCTGCTTTTCTTGTTCGGTAGCGTTCTGGTCAAGGAACGAAAATGGTCGGATTCCTGCACGGAAAAACACATCCAAGCCCTGCATACGGGCGTTCAAGAACGGGATTCCAGCGGCTGCAATACGCACCACAGCGGAGCTTCCCTTACGGTTGAAGTTCATCACTTCTAGGGCGCGACGGATTGCCTCTGCTTCGTTGCCGGTCTCTTCAAGAGTGGCCTTGTAAACGGCAATACGGGTAGCTGCATCGGATGCCTCTGTGCCTCTCTCAAGGAAACCTTTGAGTCCGGTGAATGGTCTGAGTGCCTTCTCAAGTCCGGTTCTGGTTCCGGTCTTCTCACGCAGGTCTTGGGAAAAAGCCTCTGCACTAGCCTCTATGTTGCGGGAGAACTCGTATCCACCGATAACGCCCGCGCTGAGTAATTTTTCGTACTCGGGAGAGTTCTTCATCAACACATTGCCAAAGTTCTTGATGGTGGATGCGATAGGGGTCATCTTCGCCCCGCTTGTTACATATGCAGACACGGAGTCACGCATCATGTTGGCAAGCATAAAGCCGGGGTCTAGGGTCACCATCGTCCGCAACAGGTCTGCGGGCTTTGAAATAATGCTTAGGAACGGCAGTTCAGGCAGGTTTAAACTGCTGACTGCGTCAATGAACAGCGGGTCTGCGGACTCGTAGGAGACCTTCAGTCCCTTCTCAAGCACGGTGATGGTGTTGGGTGCAGTTGCTGAGTAGTTAAGCCTCTGTGCCATGCCTATCTTCTGTGCGTTCTGAACCGCCCTCTGTGCAGCCACGTTCTTCATGCCAGCTTGGATAGCTGACTGAGTGTTACGCACCACAGTCTCAAGGAAATCCGACAGAGGGGCTTGGCCCTTGCCGGTCAGCTTCTTAGGAGCTTTGACACCGCTGATGCTTTGGTAGATGCTTGGGCCTACAGTGGCTTCACCGTCCATCTGACGGTAGAAGGGAATGTAGTCTGAGTACTTCATAAACTCAGCACCAGCCGATTCAGACAGGACACCTGTGTCTACTTGGTACTTGACCAGCCCGTTGTTAAACTTAATCCACTCCCTCTGTATGGATTCAAACTCAGGATACTTCTGACTAAGTGTCAGTGCATCCTTAACCTCTGCGGGGCTAAGGAACTCCATGCGCCCTTCCTTGAGAAGACGGGTTCCCCGTTTAGCTGCACTCCAAGTCTGATACAGCCTGTAGATGTCAGGGTCGCCACGCTGGGCCAGCGGGGAGAAGATTTCCACTGCACCCTTGACGGTTCCGTTCTCATCGCTGATGGTGGTGTATCCGTTTTTAAGGACAGGAATTCCACCCATACGATTACCAACACCTAGGGCAGATGCGGTGACACCAGCAGCCAAGTCTGAATTCAACGCAGCCCAGTGTGCGCTCTGGTCGGCTAGAAGCTGGATGCCGCCCATTTGCTTGGCGACCATCTTGTCATAGTCATTTAAACGGTTGTAGCGGTCAAGGGCCTTCTGCCGTAGGTAGCTAAAGCTCTCAGGTGCAAATGAACCAACTAAACGCTCAATGAACCCTTCTTCTTGGCGCTTCGGAGTGACCCTGTTCATAATCGCCGTGATGGCTGCCCCATTGGGCATGTTGCTCAGGTCGTTCTTTACGTTAGTGCGCAGGCTCTTACGGATATCAGGGTTGTTGATATCGTATGTACCTTCATTGCCGGTGGCAGACTTGATTTGGGTAGGGTCATAGACTGCTAGGTTCTTCTCGTTGCCCTGTTTGATGTAGAAACTATCAAACCCAGCAGCGCGAATTGCATTCTGCACTCGGTCAGATTCCAGTCTAGCAACATTGTTAGCAAGGCTATCTGTGGTTACATCCTTCAGGCCAAGTGCTTTGATGTGGTCTTGATTCTCGTAATCAAAAGGCCGTTCAGCCCTTACAAACACCGGCATGATGTTTTGACCGGAAGCAGGGAATAGTTTGTCGGCTGCGGTCTTTAAAAAATCGGAAGCCTCGCCAGTTGGGTTAGACGATTTGATTTCTTTGATGAGACCGGCAGCTTCTTTGGAGAAGCCGTAGGAACTCTTAACGTCTGCAATGGCTTGAGCCCTAGCCTTAGCCAACTCCTGTGGGGAGTAGCTTGATAGCTGACGCTCAAATGCCTTGTACCCTGCCGCTGTTTCTGCATACTCATCTGCGAACTGAGGACTGTCCGTCAGGAAGATAGCCCCGGCTTGCTTAGGTTTAAACGTAGTAATGTCTTGGGCTGTCCCGTGGTACATGACCCTCGGGTTGCCGTCTGCATCAACTATCTTGCTGTCGCCAAAGAACCGTTTAAACTCAGGTGTATCTGGTGCTGTGCGAAGACTGGCTCTGGTAACCGGTGCTTCTGGCAGGCTTGGAAGTTTGTTTACAAGCGGGCTCTTTTCTGAAAGGCTGCCCAGCTTCTGCTTGGCATTCAAGGTTCCGATGTACTGAAGCATGGGCGCATCAACCGCCTCATCGCCCGTCAATGTAAACGCTACAGGCGGCAAGGAGGCCTTCTGGTCAGCAAAGCCGCGTTCTTTCAGGGCGACATTCTTTACCTCGGGGCGGAAGTTCTGCCATGCATTCTGTGCCCGTGTCTCGTTAGTCAACGCCCAACGTGCCAATGGGTCAGTGGTGGTTGCCATGTGGTTCTTCCACGCAGCAAACTCACCCTTAGGGCCAAACTCTGTATCGCTCAGGTTGTGGGCAAAGTAATCGTGTACAGCCCGCAACAGGTCGTTGTACAACATTGTTTTACCGTTGATGTCCTTCATGCCGGAATCACCAAGCAGCGGGTGACCAGTGAAGTCCACACCCTCAGGCCCAAATGTGTTGGCATCCGTCTTGAGAACCTTGAAGGTGTTGTTTAGGCTGACATCCTTGCGCATCTCTGCGCTGTTCTTGTAAATGTCAATGTAATTCTCGTTCTCGTCAAACTTGGGGTCAGTCAACTCTACCTTGATTGGTAAAGCCTCGTACTGACGTTTGACTTCCTTCGCAAGAGCCTCGTATGCATTACGCACAATAGGCTTCTTGAGGTCGTTCTTGGGCAGGGCCTGAAACACATCCTTGAGGACGGTTTGCTCTTGTACCTGCGCCTTGGTTAAGGCTTTCTGCTCAAACGCCTTGACCGGATGGCGAGTGAGGTACTCCCCGATTATTCTCGGGGTTGCTTTGTCTGAGTCCTGCTTGGGACGAACGATGCCACTGATGTCAGCGTATCCGAGTCTTGCCCCATATCCTCGTCCGTAGACTGCAAGACGTTGTGTTTGGAATTGAAGTCTGCCGTCATCTGCTCCATAGCTTTCATAAATTCCCTCGAGCTTGCTGAGGAATTCCTTGTATCCTGCTGTGTCATTCTCTTCTCCTTGTACGTGATATGCGGTCAGTTCATTTGCTGAAACAGAGAACCCTTTGAGTCCTGCGTTATTGACAATATCAACAATATCCTGTTCCGTCAATTCATTTTTAAGCTTGACCGTGTAGACAGGGGTTGCATATGTTCCATCGCCAAAGTCGTGACCAACCTTGTATGCGGTCTTAGTCCTGACATGGATTTGCTCTTGATTGAAGTTGTCTGCAAACTTGGCAAGCGCAGCTAGGACGGCTGTAGTGTCCGATTCCTTGAACCGGACTTGCGCCACGATAGCTGGCTCACGGTCAGACTCGTACACACCCTTCACACCACTGACGGTAACCCTAGCGTTTGTTCCGCTCAGAAGGTGCTTCAGTGTGCTGGCTGCAACGTTCTGCAACACAGCATAGGCCTCTGCATCACCGTTTAAAGCACGAGTGTGCAATAGGTCAAGGCCCGGAATGCTCTTGGTTACAGCAGACAGGTTGATGATTGCCTTATCGACTAGCTCTTTTCCTTTACGCAGTCGGACTCCACCTTCCGGTGTAAACGATATGTCAAAGCTGCCACCACCGTCTTCTACGAACTCACCCTCACCGGAGGTAAACCAGTCTGGGCGGTCGGCTCTCTCGCCAAGCGCCTCAATGTTTCTGCGTGTCTCATCAAAGGATTGCTCACCTGTGCGGAACTTAGTCCACTCGGCACGGATGGGCTTCTTGATTTGGTTCTTGATGTTCTCGGGGAACATGCCACGGACAGCTTCCCATGTGATGGATTGCATCTCACGGGGTTTCAGTCCTACCTGTCTAGCAGCTTCACGGTACGCATCTGCAATCAAGCCGTAGGTTCCGCCAACACCAATCTTGGTGTTCTTACCAATGCCACCAAAGTTATCTAGCACCTCGGGGTCTGAGCCAGCCAATGCTTCATACAGGCCAGCAGCCACTGCATGGGTGTCAATGGTGACATGCCCTATCGGGCTGTTTGGTGAAACGATGTTGTTGTAGAAGGAACGAATCTTGTGCTCTTCTCCAAGCTGTTGGCTGATGTTTTCACGGCTTGGGTCGCGGAAGATGCTGACGGTCTTCTCAATCGGGCTGTAGGTTGACCACATCATGGTGGCTGTCTTGGCTGCACCGGTTTCTTTGTCAACGTTCTTGTTCATCACAAAGCCACCGAACCCACCCTCAGGGGTGACGATGCGGTACTTTCGGTCATGGAACGCTTCATCGTAAGCGCGTACAAACGCAGCAGCGTCCTTGACGCTCATGTCTTTGAGCTTGACTTGCCTACGGCTCATTTCTGAGATGCGCTTGTCAAAGAAAATCTGCCGCTTCTCGCGGTCTTTCCTGTCCTCTGCCTCGTTGATGTAGCTACGTGCGTAGTCCATCATCTGAGGAGTCCAAGTGGCATCACCGTTGTTGGTCAAGATTTCAATCGCCCGTTCAGCCATTGAGACGTTCTGGAACCAATCCTTCTGCGGAGACATGGCAGCCAAGATGCCTGAGACCTGTTCCTTGCTCATGTCATATCGAGCGCCCAACTCAATGGCTATGCGGTTTGCCCCGTCATACCAAAGCTTGCTGCGCTGACGCACATCCTCAGGCACACGGTTGTACAAGTGCAGGAGGTTGTTGACAATGTTGTCTTTAAACACCTTGATGACATCTTCATCCTTGGTGTTTGCTGGAATGAAACCATAGGACTTGATGGTCTCAATCATGTTCTTCTCTAGCTCAGGGTTCTGAGCCATCGATTCACGTACTGCTGCCTCATCAATGGACAGCATGTCTGTCAGTGGGTCGTACAGACGATTCTTAGCCTGAGGGTTCTGTGTAGAGATTTCAGACTCATCCTTGACCGCCTTGCGGACTAGGCTCTTCTTGGTCTCTTCAGTCTTCTCAGCAGCCTTGGTAGCCTTCAACTCACCACGCTCCACCTTACCGAACACGTCGTCGGCTGTCTCGTAGCCTGCACCTGTAAACGCAGAGCGCAGATTGCGGAAGAACTTACGCATGGCATTTAGAAGCTGTGCAAACAATCCCTTGGGAGCACCGTTTACATCAAAGTCTGCAAACGCGTCAGCAATAGCTTCCTCACGTACAGCGGCGCTGTCGTTGGCGTACAGGTTCTGGTACGCATCAAAGCGAGACTGCTGCCCCTTCTGAAGAGGCTGTCCGTCGATGTTGCGCTGCTTCAGGTACTTGTTAATCCATACTTTGTCCGCTTGGTTCTCCAGAACCTTCCACTGACCGGGCGTGAAGAAACCCAAGTCCTTGAGGCCGTGGATGGACTCATGGCGCAGGACACGAACGGGGTTGTTTGCATCTAAAGCAATCTTGATGGTGCTGGCTACGTAGGAGCCCTCGTCCTTCATGCCCTCTTCAATCTTGAGAGCAACATCCCCAAGACCAAACTTACGCAGCATGGGCAGAAGCTGACCCTGTAGCTCTTCCGCTTTGGGGTTTACTTTGGGCTCTTCCTTTACCTCTGGCTCTTTCTTTACCTCTGGCTTTTCCGCCAAGAAAGGCTTAGGAGGATTCTTCCGGCGCTCCTGCTCCTTCTTTAAACGATTGGCAAAGCCCGGTGCTTTTGTCTGGCCTGCAAGTTCATTTAAACGTTTAGCAGGCAGGTTCTCAAGGGCATGCCTTTCAGCTTCCTCTCGTGTGTCAAACGACTTCTGACTTACTCCCGGTTCTTTGACAGTGAAGACCTTCTTGTTACCAACTCTGCCGGTGGGGTTGACCACAACAGACTGCTGGAGCATGTCTCTTTGTTCGTTTAAACGTTTAATGTTTTGGGCTGCGTTAGCAACTACCGAGTCTTGACGGGCGGATGCTTGTTGGTACTGCGGTGTGTTAAACAGGCCGTTAGACTCCATTGTGCTCAAGGCGCGCTGTCCTGCCGCAATGCTGGAGTTCTCTTTGGCGATAGCCTTCTCAATCTGGGCAACTGCTGGGGTAGCAGACTTGCCTAGGCTTGCTGCCTTTGCAGCAGCGTCTTCCTCGTTCTCTGTGAAGTACAGACGCTTGTCACCACGCATGACGTTGAACCCAGTCTTCTCAGCGGGCGCAGCGCCTTCCTCAATGTTGAACTCTGCCTGTGGGCCCTTGGCTTGCAGGGTTACATTACCATCGCTTGTAAGGTCAATGTCACCCTTGCGATTGGCATCTTGAAAAAGAATCTTGATGTCATCGTCGCTTTTAAGCTTGGCGGTCTTCTTAATAAGGCTCTGTGCCTCATCAACAGAGACAGGCTTTAGCTTTGGCTGTTGACCTTCTTTGAGATTTGCCTGCTCTTGGGCAATGGCCTCATTACGCTTGGTTACCAAGCCCTGTAGGGCGCTCACAGCAGATGTGTACTGCTCAGGGTTGTAGATGGTAGCGTTGGTCATCTCCGGGAGAATCTGCACCTCTTCAAACCTTGGCAGTTCTGCCAATGCTTTAAATGCAGAATGGAGTTGAGGCTGCGACATGCTCGCAATCTCGTTCTCGCCGGTAGCTCGTTGAAGGAAGTATTTAAACCCTGTTGTGGTGGTGTCAATGTTCTTCTGCTTGGCAACCTTGATAACATCCTCAGGGACATACTTCATCCCACCGACGTAGCCGGTCTTTGCTGCAATAAGACTGTTTAAATCAGCTTTCTCTGCGTCAGGAAGCTGGTTAGGCATTGCATTGCGGATGTCTTCAATGGAGTAGCTGTCAATCTCAGGCTTGCCCTGTTTCTTGCGGACAGAGTCCACATACTGGGCAATCTTGGGAGAGCGGCTTATTAGTTCATCCTTAGAGAATCTGCCGACGGGGTCGTCCAAAGCATCACCAACCGTCATGGTTGGCTTCTTAGCCTGCTCTACTGCAACACCTTCTATATCAGCACCTTCCACCACCGCAGGCTCTACCTTTGCAGGCTCTGGAAGGTTGGGTAAAACTTTGTTGTACTCGGTAGCCAACTGCTCCAACTCTGGAGTCATGGCCTTCACTTGCTCTTCAATCTGAGCATTGTGTAAACGGTCTGCCGTCTCTGTTGCAGAGTTCTTCTGGATGTCGCGCAACTGAGCAAGTAGCTCGTTCTTACGTCCTTCTGCCGCTTGGTACTGGGTAGCTATGTTCTTTGCGTAATCAGGAGAAGATGTGTCAGGAGGTGGCGGCTGCTCCGCCTGACGGGCAACAGCTTCAGCTTGCTCCTTCTGAGCAACCGCAGCCTTGGCTCCGCTCTTATCGCCCATGCGTCCCACAATACCCAACGGGCCAAGCAAAGCCACTTGATATGCTGTTTCGCCATATTCCTTCATAGCCTCTGGGCCGGTCAAAGGAAGACCCGCCTGATACCGCTCAAGAACTTGCTGGGGAATCTCTGTGGGTATTTCACCAGCAATACCGGTCAGTGTGCCCTTGGCAATTGTTGCAGAAATACGTTCTTTGGCAAGCCTTTCAATGGCTTCAGAACTACCTTTAGCCAAAACTTCCTCAGGTATTCCTATCAGCTTGCCAAAAATCTTACTACCCAGCAGGATGCGGTTTGATACCACATCAAACGCACCTTGAGGGATTGCGGTTGTAGCGGCAGATTTGGTATTGATGTCAATAGGCTTACCAGCAGCTACTTGCTCTTGAGCTTGGCGCTCAACGTTACCGCCTAGTGATTGGACATAAGATGGCGCAAAAATACCAGCAATACCCCCTGCAATCCCTCCCGCTATCCTGCCACGACCACCGGCAACGGAACCTAATTTTTGACCAGTTTTAGACCCCGCCAATGCACTTGCATACGAAGCGGCAAGATTAGGGGACTGCTCTGCAATAGCCAAGGGAATTTGCTTGACTGTCTCGCCAGCAGCAGACAAGAGACCATCTTTTTTGTACGTATCAAGAACTTTTTGTAAGCCAACTTGTTCGGCGTACTTCTTGTTTATTTCTTTACTCCGCTCCAATGCAGCTTTTGCCGCCTCATCGGCATCTCCAGTTGCAACTCCATAAACTGTCTTTGCAGCAGAGCCAACTTGTGCGGTTCCTTTTTTGAGGGCCGCAAGGATTCCCTCCTTAGGAGGAGGTGGAGGATTTGCTGCTTCTGGCCTTAAAGAATATAGAGTGGCAGATAGCTGACTCTCAGAAGCACCTTCAGGAGCCTCTAAGTCGTAAATATTCCCATCAGGCGCTTGCAGTGAGTAGATAGGCATGAAATTTATTTACTATTGAGGTCTGACATTCACAACTTTTGCATTTGGAAGTACAGAAGATGCTCCGCCTCCCTGACCGGCGAACTCTGGGTATGTTGCATTAATTGCTTGCAATAGGTTATTAGCTTCTTTTGGATTTATTAGTTGAAGTATTTTATGTTTTGCAATAGCGTCTAAATAATCTTTTGCTCTTGTTGCTTGAGTGGCAGCATTTCTTGGTTCGGCGGAAACACCTGCGGCATCAACTCTTGCACCTGCCTGTACGCCCGCTACATTTTCTCGGGTTGCGCCTTGCAACTCAGCTATGTACCTTTTTACATCAGCATAGTTTTTGGTTTCAAAATAAAGTTTCATGGCTGAGGCGTAATCAATACCCTTCTCCTGCATGAGTCTGTTAATTATGCGCTCTGCTTCTGGAGTGTTAATGGCTTGAGTAAGTGCTGCTGTGCGCTCTTCTTTCTCACGCTCACGTTTAGCTGCAAGTGTGGCAACACCGGCAGTGCCTAGGTTCTCCATTGCATACTGAGACTTGCCAGCAAGCAGATTGAATCCAAGGTTCAGCCAGTCATCGCTAGTAAATCCTTTGGTGGCAGCAGACTTAGGAGTCTCCTCTTTTGCCATCTTGATAATTTCTTGGGGAGAGCTTGGCGGTGCTGGGTATCTGCTTTGCAAACTGGCTATTTCACGGGCTATGTTATCTTCTTGTGGGGCTGGCTCCGCCCTCTCCGTAATTGGATACCTACGCTGTAGATTGTCTCTTTCACGGTCTATGTCATATGGCACATCCACTGGAACAGCTTGCTCCGCATTGCCTGTTGACAGACCATCTCCAATTACATTAACTGCATTATTAAGTCTTGTTGCATCAATAATAGCATTGGCGGGTTTAATAACTTGATTGAGCTTGTTAGCTTTTTGGGCTGCATCAATAGCATCAAGACCTCTTTCAGCACCTGTTGCTAATTTGGTCTCTTCTGCAATCTTTGCAGCATTGACCGCAGCTTGCTCATCAGCTTTCAGGTTCCGAAGTGCTTGTGCATTTCTGGCTGCTGCAAGTTTTTGATTCATCTCAACAGCGTCAGCACCAAGAGGATATGTTCTACCTGCATCGTCAACCTTGCTGACAGCAGGTGCAGAATTTTTAGCAGCACGAGCAGCCGCAACCTGTTGATTCATCTTTACTGCTTCTGGGCTAAGAGGGAACCGTGTCCCCTGAGAAGTAAGACCACGCTTTGCTTTTTCTGCATCAGACAGAGCCTCTAGTCCTACTGTAGGCTTAGGCGGCACTGGGACTGGAGTGGCAAGTCCACGACGGATTTTTTCTTCATCGGACAAGGCATCAACACCACCCCGTGCGGTAGATACAGGGGGAGAGAGACGTACATTGGCAACTTTGGCGGCAGCAGCAGCGGCGGCTTCATCTGCTTGAGCAATTTTGGCAAGCCTAGCGGCATCCGCTGCTTTGTCAGCAGCAGACATTGCCTTGGGAATTCTGAAGGGGCCCGTAAATCCTGCTGTTGCATTCAGAGTGTTAGAAGCGTTCCGCTGAAACTCTTGGCTCAGTCCAGCATTACTAGCCGCTCTTTCAAAAAACCCACGGGTATCTTCTACAGGCAATCCATTGGGGCCAATAAACTGTTCTCTAGGAGCAATCCGTTCGCCAACACTTCCCATGCCTTCATATATTCTTTTGAGTTGGCCTAACACGCTGCGGTCAACTTCTCCTGTCGTTCCACTTTCAGGTACTTGAGCACCTCCGCTTGTTCTAGCCGGTAGCGGGTATCTTGCTGAAGCCTGACTTTGCGGGGCAGCTTGAGGAGTTACTTGTGCTGGAGCTTGTGGAAGCTCTCCCGCATTGGCAGAAGATATGATTGAGTTACCACCACGAGGTGCTGCTGCAACTTGACCAGTGATTGGCCTGAAACTAGCCATGCGCTTGGCAACATCATCGCCATATTCTAAAGTTGTTGGGTAGTCTGGATTCTTTGGGTCAGCTACTGCAATGCCTTTTCTGGCTTTGTCTAAACCACCGGGGCCACCATAATAATATGCACCAGCAAGTCTAGGGTCTCCGCCAGCCAGTTTATAACCTTGACTGGCATAACGAATTCCAGCCCGCATGTTGTCTAGTGCGTTGTCAATCTTCATACCGGGAGATGCAACAGATTTAAACGTTTCCGGCAGTATCTGCATCTGACCAACTGCACCACGATTGGAAGTGGTTGTGTTTGTCCCGCTTCCAGTTTCCTTGCTATAGATGGCTTTTAGAAACGCTCGACGGATAGGGTCTGTTACGCCTTCCATATCCAGTGCAGTGTCAAAGCTGGGTTCAGCCTTTACTTCTTTGCCATCTTTAAACGCAACAATCCCACCGGTTGCCATGCCACGCATATTGGGTGCAGGCAAGGCTCCAATGCCTTGCTGCTCTGGAAGAACGCTTTGCTGAGGAACGTCCATTTGAGCAATAGCTGTATCAGCTACCTTGGGCTGCTGCTGCGCCTGCTGTTGACCTCCTGTGCGGATTTCTTTCCTGCGATTGGATTCGCTGATAGCCAATGAAACTGTGTACGGGTCATCCCTGTGCATCTGAGCAAATTGCTTCAGCGCTTGGTCTGGCATCTTTGACAGACGGGAGGCGATTTGATTTACGTTCAGCATGATTTGCCTTACATTTTACTTAGAGCCAACTCAACCAATCCACCGGTTTTTTTGGTTGTAGTGGTTCCGCCAAACAGACCCTGAGACAGGGCCCCAAGTCCAGCAACTTGACTCAATGTAGAAGGGGGAGCCTGATAAACAGACGTTCCTAAATTGGAAGTTGGAGTCCCACGGATGATGTCCGACATGAAATTAAGCTGCTTGTACGGATTGTTCTGTTGGTTCAAGAAATCTTGATACTGCTGGCTCAGAACGTTTTGGGTTTGCTGTTGTTGCTGACCACCAAATGCATTCTGAATGCCCAAGGCATTGGCCTGTTGCCCGTAGATGTTCTGTCCCACAGCGCCAAGGTTGCTCATACCCTGCATACCGGCTTGAAGGCCCTGTAGACCAAGACCCGCACCATACTGGCGCGACTGCTCGTTAAGCTGGTTGGCTGACTGCCCGTACTGAGCGCCTAAGCTTGCCGCTTGTAGGTTCTGGCCTGCGTTGAACTGCCCCGCTTGGTTCTGAGCGGCTTGATTAGCCAGCGCGGTCTGCTGATTTAGCTGGCCTTGTTGCAGCCCAAACTGGCTCTGCGTCTGCTGGTTAGCCAGAGCAGCTTGTAAAGCCTGTTGTGCGTTTAAACCTTGCGTTTGTAGTTGTGCAGCTTGATTCTGCACATTGGCCTGCTGTTCCGCAGACAAGTTAGCCAGCGAGGTTTGTAGCCCTGTCTGTGCGCCAAGCTGCTGAACACCAAGTGCTGCGCTTAGGTTTTGTCCGCCCGTGGTGAGCCCTGCCTGCTGGTTTGCCTGTTGTGCTGCCAAGCGGGCCTGCTGTTCTGCGTTGAACTGCTGCTGCGCTTGCTGGTACGCAGCTTGGGAGCCCTGCGCTTGGATGTCGCCCATCTGCTGACTTAGATTGCGCTCACGTTCCGCCCGCATGATGGCATCACGACCCCCGCCAAAAGCTCCGGCTTGCGCCGCCTGTGCCTGCTGTTGCGTACCTTGAATACCCGACTGGCGTTGTGCTTCGCGCTTTTGGATGTCCACCACGCTCTGCATGTACGGAGACATGTAAGCATCTGCTGCACCGGGCTGGGCAAAGCTTTGTGTGTTTACACGTTCAGCAGGGCCCATCTGAAAGTTTTGCAGACCGGGGTTGTACCCAGTTTGCGCCGTGTTCATCATTGGCGCGTTGTATTGCCCTGCACTAACCATCGGGGCGCTGTTTAAATTTGTATTTTGCGCAGTCTGTGCGCCGTAACCAATCCCCTGTGGGTTAAATTGATTGCCGTAGTTGCTTGGGTTGTATCCGGTGTTGGCAGCCCTGTTTGAATAGTCAAGCAGTCCTGATGCCGCATCAAGGGATGCCCCGGACGGGCCCAACTGTCCAGCGCCAATAAACGACTGTTGCTGTAATGGATTGAACTGAGCAATCCGTTCTTGACCGTATGTTTGATACGGAGAACTGGTGAGTGCTTCAGCTTTACCTAAAAGGGTCTGAGCATAGGGAGCTACTTCAGGTGCAAAACCTACCGAGTTGATGTATGTTGCGTCTGCCATTTCAATTCCTTATGCTGGAAGGTGACGAGCAGCTTTGCTGTTTTTTGCCACTTGCTTCTTACCGACGGTCTTTCGGCGACCGGCTTGGATTCTGTCCATCATCTTGTACAACTCACGAGCTCCTGCGTCAGTAGAACCGTTGCCAAGTTCTGACACGATTCGCGCAGGAATCACAAATTCGCCATCTGCAAGGCGGGCTGGCTGACCCCGACCAATTGTAGCTGGGATAGAGTCAGACACACCATCTCCGGGGCCCTTGAGCAAGCGCCCGCCATCGGAGTAGGAACCGAGGTTGTATTGGTGCGTTAGGGCGGCTATGCCGCCGTGAGCCATGCGTTGGTCAAACCGACCGTGTTGTAGGTAACCACCTCTGGCATCACCACGGTCACTATCATTGCTATAACCTCCACTCTCACCACCGCCGCTGCTTTCGCCGCCGCCATAACCGCCTTGACCGTCGTGTGCTGCACCCGGAGAGCTTCCTACATCTTGACCATAGCCTTGTTGTCCATCGTGTGCTGCACCGGGAGAGCTTCCTACATCTTGACCGTAGCCCTGCTGCCCATCGTGTACACCTCCATAGCCGCCTTGCCCCTCATGGGCAGCGCCGGGAGTCGTTCCTACAGGGTTAAAATCCGGAGTCCCCGGCCCCATGTTGTACGGGTTTGGTGTGATACCTGTGGGATATCCGCCAAAAACGTCTGCCTCAACATCAGGTGTGACTGGAGTGCGCTCATACCTTGCTGGGCCACCTGTGCTGCTTTCTGGCCCAAAGTAGTCTTGTATTTTGTCGTAGGCAAATTTAAGCGGGGAGGCAATCAGCCCCACCACATCTTGTGCTATTGCCGCGTTAGGGTTTTCTAACCGCCACGCTTCTCTTTCTGCGGGGCCCATTGCTGCCCACTGGGCGCTAAAACTGTTAGGGTCTTCAGGCTCATTGCGGTCACCACCCCCGCCACCACCCACATCTCGCACTGGTGCTTCAAACACAGGTGGTGCAATATCTACGGGGGTTATAGGGTCAGGAATAAATTTGTACTGTCCTGTTATAGGGTCAAACTCATAGCGACCTTTACCCGTTTTGGGCTTGTTTGGGTCAGGTTGCATTCCGTCTTCAGGAATTCTGGGCTGCATTCCCGGCGGGAATGGGCGGTTGGGGTCGTATGGGGGGTATTGCCCACCACCGCTTGTTGGATTCACGCCCATCAGGTAGTTGTACGCATCGCGTGAAGCGCCATACATATTGTTTTCTGGCGGCGGGGTTGTCGGCCTAAATAAAGATTGCCGGTCGTACCTACCAAGGTTAGATTGGGGGTTTAATCCATAAGAAAACATAGATTGACCCGGAGGAGGGGAAGAAGATATAGGCGGGTTGATTGGCCTACTTTCTTGCGGAGGCACAGATTGGCCCGGAGGAGGGGAAGATATAAATGGGTTGGTTGGCGTATTTTCTTGCGGGGGCACAGATTGGCTTGGAGGAGGGGAAGAAGATACGGGCGGGTTGATTGGCGTATTTTCTTGCGCTAAACGCCCCAAGTAAGACTCATACGCCCTGTCGTTTTGCCTACCCAAGCTCCCTGAGCCTACCGACCCAAAGTATGGGGAGTCGTACATGTCCGACGTACCAATCATGCCGAACGGGTCATCACTACTGTTCGCCTTCAAATAAGCCTTGTATTCGGGAGATTCAAAGTACGCGTTACCCGGCCCTACTGCGGGAGAGGGTGTTGCACCCGCATAACCACCACGAGCCAAAGCCACCAAGCCACCGTTTGCAGCGGAGTAGGGGTCACCGGCTGTGTAGAAATCATTGAAATACCGGCGCTCCCCAGATACAGGGCCTGCGTATTCCTGTTGAGGGTATGTCTGCTGCCGTGAGAACGTTTGAGGACGAATCATGCCCCGGTTGGGTGCTGGAGTGGCGGTTTTTACATTCTGGTCAGCCATGATTGCCGGTGCTGCTGCGGCAAATGCAGTTCTTGCAGCGTTTAAACCACTACCACCACCAAAAGAGGTAATAGCCTCCATTGGTTTATTTGCAAACATATTGCCAAATTTACTAGCACCTTCGCCCACAGCGGTTTTGTAAGCGTCGCCTTTTAATGCAGTCATAGCTGCTTCTGATGCGGGGGTTGTTGCTGTTGCTGCTGCTCCCTCCCCCACCAAACCCATACCTGCAAGACCTCCAACCATACTGCCACCGCCCCAAGCTCCTAGACCTGCCATCAAGCCCTTGCCCAAGTCTTTGGAGTCCAGTGCAGAAATGCCACCGACAATACCAGCCGCCATCATGGGGGTGATTGCGCCGCCGCTGAAGTAAGTAAGCCCCGCCCCTGCAATGGTGGGAATAAGGCTGTCCAAAAATCCTGCTTCAGGCAATCCTGTATCGGGGTTTACAGTTAGTTCTCCGCCATGTTTCTTTGCAAGTGCTTGCAATCCCGCCACTTCCCGGTTGGACATGTGGACGAGGGTCGAGTCTGGGCCACGGCCCTTTTGGGCTAGGTGATTGGCAACAAGTTGAAGGCTCATAAATAGTCCTTAGACGGCGGCTATAGGAAGCGCGGAGACAAATGACATTGTAGCTACCACAGACTGCGTGGATGGCTTGGTTGGGCTACCTGATGCAGCAAGATGCTGGATAGAAACGGCTGTGTTGGGTATAGACCAGTAAATCTCTACGTAGTCATTTGCCTCCATATACAGGAAGTAGTTCCAGCCAACAATTGCATGCCCGTCCGTTCCGGCATGCCTGTTTGGGATAGATACAAAACCTGTTGAGCCAGAAATATCTACGCCGTTTTGCTGTAACCAGATGTAAACGTCTTGAAACGCAGTATCGGTGTTTTGGAACTGTGTGCTGAACTGCAAGTTGTATATACCGGAATTTGCCACCGTGATTTTTGAACTTGCAATGCTGACACCGTTGGCAAAATCCGTGGTGTTAAGCGTCATTAACGTGGCTGTGTTTGCCGTGGCGGTCTGGTCTTGGTTGCTGGAAAATGCACCGTATGGGTTGCGTAGATACGCTCCCCCACTGCTGTCTAGCAACGCTGCAAAAGAGTTGCCTAACTGGTTGAAGTACAGCCGCAGGACGTTGTTAAGCTGGTTGACGTAGTTGGGGTCGTAGTCAGCCGGGGCTCCGGGCAAGCGCGGTTGTTGGGGCGTGAGAAGGTTTGTAGCCATCAGCGTCTGCCGTCCGCTCTGATATCAATACGGGGAGCGCCAAGCTGCCACTGCGTACCAAGCGTGTTGGAGGTAATCTTTATCTGCATCTGGCGACCACGGATACGAATGTAAAGCTGTTCTGTGAATGCATCTATATTGATGACCGACGGG
>Ga0209353_10000863_pt1 | contig 17785 bp, 28 predicted proteins | sample LauGreSpBDMM15SD_2_FD_187561 | JGI IMG/M metagenome (GOLD analysis project Ga0209353, IMG submission 187561) | Freshwater lake microbial communities from Lake Michigan, USA - Sp13.BD.MM15.SD (SPAdes) (version 2) | ecosystem: Environmental > Aquatic > Freshwater > Lake | place: Lake Michigan...
CAAGATCGTTTTTATAGTTGCCAATTTTAGCAACCGCAGTGGCAATCCATGGGCGTATCCATGATGTTTCTGTGCGTTCTTTTAGTATTTCGTATGATCTCATTTCATTGCTACCTGGAACGCTCGTTGTTTTTCTTGTCGTTTGTCTAGATGTTTCATTCCCGGATTAATCGATTTGGTAACATCTTTGGTGTCTTTAAAGTTATCAACCCTGGGCGCAACTCGATTTTTCCAATACCATATTGCGGTTTGGGCAGCTATTTCTGGTTTCTCAACAAGTTCGGGATGTTTAGCCAACGGTAGCCCTAACGCTTGCCCGGCCCTTTCATAATTGTCTTTTCCAGTTAATTGAATGTAACCTCGACCTTTATATTTTTCGCCGTCGCCTACTTTGTCGTTGCCTAATTTTTTAGCTTTTTTAGGAGCATACTTAATATCGTACTTGCGAAAGTCTAGACTACCACCTAGTTCTTTAAGACTTTTAAAATCCATAGTTTCATGAGCACACTGACTTAAAAATGCCACAAGCTCATTACCAGTGATGCCTGCTCTTATTGCGGCCTTTTTAAGAAACTCTTCATGCGGACTTCCAGTTACTGTATTAGCAGTATTGTCTTTGGGGGATTGATTAGAATTAACTTTTTGTTGAGGTTCTGTTTTTTGTTTAACATCTTGTTTCTTGGCAACGGGCATTTCTTTAGCATTGTCTGGAACTTTAACCATCTGCCCCGGTTTTAGTTTGGTGTCTTTATTAAACTGATTTAACTGCATGACAAATTGCGGAGTTACATTATTCTGTCTAGCAATAGAATAAACAGTATCACCGGGTTCAACTAGTTGTCGAACAATATTAGCATTTGCACCTAAAGAAGCAGCTCCTAATGCAGCTCCTGCAACCCAGTCTTTCCAATCTTCTTCTATATTTTCATTTTTTGCACGACCAGCTTTCATGTTGGCCAGCCAGTGTGCCATGCGAGCTTTTTCGCCTGTGCTGTTTTTAGCAGTTTTTCTTAGATCACTAACACTGGCTTTGGTATTGACACCGCTACGTTTAGCAAGTCCTTTACGTCCGGGCTTCTTTCCATCCGCAAAGTTTTCATGCTCGATGCTTTCGCCACTACCACCTTCACCACTATTACTAGAGTCTCCGCTATATCCAGCATAATATCCATATCCGCCGTAGGGACCTGGCCCGTAAGCAGCCCATCGAGATTTACGTTTGCGTTTTTTTGTTTCGCTAATAAACTCGTAGGCTCTCATATTAGCAATTCCAGCGACGTCTTGCTTTGCAAATTGCCTTGTCTGGAGTTTTACTACAACTAATATTGTGCATTTTCTGTTGTCCAGCGGATCTAGAACAATAGCTACTACGGCGTTTGCTGGCCTTACTACCTTTCTTTAGTTTACTAGGTTTAGTAGTAACCGCAGTTTTTAGTTTGCTACCTGGATTTTCTCTACGATAGGCATTGACAGCTTTCTTGCTCATGCCGTCAGTTTTATCTCGCTTATTGGCTTTTTGCCAATCTTCGTTAATGGGTTCTGATGTTACAGCAAACACATATAGTTCGTCGTCTGTGAGACTTGACAAATCTTCCCATACAAGATCAACATCAATATCATGATGATCTGCAATTTGTTCGATGATGCTTTCAATCATGTCAAACTCTTGCTGTAAGTCTTCCGCCGTACCTTGCTGACCCATGGCCGCTTTAACTCGCTGCACAACTTCATCTCTATACTCTTGGCGATTAGGAACACTTGTCCAACCATATTCAGCAAAATTAACGATAGTCTGTGCATCTTTAGGACTTAAATTTGGAAACTCCCCTATTAAGTCTTGGGCGTTATAGTGTCCATATCTATTCCAAATGGCACTGTCATCCATTGAGCCTTCTACCGCTACATCTTCTTTTTTAATTTTTTCGCAGTCGTTGACACGCTTGCCCTTGTTCTTGCCGGTGCCTGGCTGTGTGCCAGTTTTTCTATAACCTGGCCAGCAGTTTTTAGGTCCTGCTACACCTTCTGTTAAAATTTCATAAATTTTCATACTGAAAAACTACTCCCACAACCACAGCTGGTCTTAGCATTTGGATTACTAATTACAAATTGACTGCCCATTGTTTCCTCTTTGTAATCAATAGTAGCACCTTGTAGATACTGCATACTCATTGCATCTACTAGTACATTAAAGTTTGTGTCTATTGGAAATTCAAAATCATCCTCATTCTTTTCTTCGTCAAATGTAAATCCATAGCTAAAGCCACTGCATCCACCACCTTGAACAAAGGTACGTAATGCTAGATTAGGATTATTTTCTTCCAATAATAAATCTAATATTTTAATTTTTGCTGATTCTGAAATTTCAATCATCTAGTTCCATCCCGCCATCTTCAATATTTTTAAGTGAGTCAATTACATAATCCCAATAATAACTACCATAAAATTCTTCGTGGTCGTTAATAAAGTTTTCTAGTCCCGGATAGTAATCTGTTAGCCTATTATAATCTTCACCGTCTTGAATGTAAGAAATAATTTCTTCTGCATCCCTTTCGGATAACCCCCAATTATTACCTTTGTTATATTCACTAAGGTCGGGAGATTCTTTTATAATTTCAAAGATTTTCATACTGGACTATATGGATTTCTAGGACGATCATAACCGTCGTCTTCCGGATATACTGGGTAATCATTTGGATTCATTTTTTCTTTTCTCCAGTCATGTACGGTAAACTAAACCACAATTTAAACCATTCTGGTGTTCCTGGTTTAATATTTAATTCTCGTTGTATACGACCGTTTTCGCTGCCGGTAACACTTATATTGCTGCCTTTTAATTCCTGTAATCTTTGTTGACTACCTAGTCCTGCTAATTCCTGTAATGCTTTAATTTCATGCACAGGATCGTCCGGAGACAGATAACAATCATCATTGCTGTCTTGATTTAAATTTGCCGTAGTGACCCGATATTGTTTCATTTTTTATTGTGTGCTTTCCAAGCAGCGCCATAGGCCTTGCTTTTTTCAACTGCTGTTAATTTTCCGTCTTTGGCATATCCTGCTTTAATATGCTTTACCATACGTTCTGCTTTAGCACCTGGTGGCGCAACTTCTTCAACGCTAACTGGCTGCTTGTGTTTTTGACCACGTACCTGCTGCACAGATTTTTTTGAATCTTTGTGTTGACCTGAACCACTAGTCTTTGCATTCTTTGCAACAAAATTTCTAGGTGTAGTAGCTGGCACAGTATTTGACTTAGTTGCCTCTCCGATACTTTCTTCTGGATAACTACGCTCTTCAATTTCGTACTCGACGTCTCTGATTGCACTTGCAACTTCTTCTTCGATATAAAAAATTGCAGAGGTTGCTTCCCTTAGTTTCTCAGTGATGTTTCTAACATCGTATTCCGATACACCTGCAATTTTAGCAATTTCATCTAGTCCCGATGCTTCGCTTTCGATTTCTTCAATTTGGGCATATAGTTCTCGAGTCTTAGCTTTGGTCGCAGCATATGCGGTCTCTAATTCACTTAGACGTTTTTGTAATTGTTCATCACTGAATTTCGCCCAACGACTTTCATATTTTTGTTCTTCGTTGATGGCTTTTTTTCTATTTGTAAATAACTCATTCAGTCTCATGATGATAATCGCCTTTTTTAATAAACTCCGCCTGCTCTTTAGCAACAGTGTGGGCCAACTCTAATAATGCTTCGTCTGTAAAGATCTCATCTTTACTGTGAAGTAGATCGTATTCTTCGCAATATGCTTCACTGCATTTTTTTAACGGTTCGATATAGACTTTGTATACATCTTCGTCGTCAAATTGCTGTTTATGTTTTTTAACAGCCGGAAAGAATATCTTAGACAACATTTCGTCATTGTTGCTAATCCAAAATTTTAAATCATCCAAGTAGTCAACATCCGAATCAAATTTTTGATCCGCATCCTTAACTGGATAAAACAATTCCATTAGTTTCATAATGAGTCCTGGTTATCTTTTGATTTCATGTAATCACGGGCGGTGTCTAGATAATCAACAGCCATGGTAATCTTTGATTGAACCCATTCTGGAAGATTTTCGTCAGCATCTAAAATACTACGTAATTCTGCTGCGGCAGCTTCTGCGGTGGTAAGTTGACCCTTGGCCATTCCTGCTTCATCATCATATTCTGATGAGTCATCAAACGCTTCTTTTACAGATAGGCCGTTTTCTTTGGCTTCTTTGTTAAGATCAGCAAGACGCTGCATAATAGCTTGTTTAATGGTAGGATCGTCGGACGCTGGGTCCGTTTGGAGGTCTTGTAATGCCTTGCGTTTAGCGGCATAGTCCTCGGCTGGGTTATTAGGATTCAATGCTGTTTCGAACATTGTAACCTGTAATTTTATAATAATATCGCGCATAGTATGTTCCAAAAGGATATACTATATTTATCGCGATTGTTTATATGGTTACATATTCGTAGACGGCACCTATAGCGTCACTATTCTTTAATTTAAGCATTAAAAGCGACTTTTCGTTGTCTACAAACACGTATCTGCGATCCCAATTCCATCTAGTGTTCATAAACCATTCTTCTACTGCGCTAGAAATTCGAATAGTGTCTCCGCTGTTTTTAACAAACTCTACAAATTCTGATCGTTTGCTATCGCCAGTTGGCAATTTATGAGGTGTTAGGAATACCTTAAATTGATATTTTTTATGCGGAAGATGCTTGCATAATACCCGCTTCTGATCACTTAGTAAATGTTCTGTCTGCGGAGTTGGTGCAAATCTACGCCAGGTAAACAATGCAAATTCTCTGCTAGCTTCTTCAAAGAATAGTTTGTCGTTTGTGTAAATGTCAATTGCATCGCTTTCAATTCGTGTTCCGTATACTTCTTTTGGCCACTTAGACAGAATGTCTGCTAGTGCATACATATTGCGATTATTGTTGTATGCTTTATCGTAAGTGGCATACATGTTTTGTTTGTCATGTGGCTGCGACAAAAATTCTTTAATCTCGTCACAGCTTTTATAGCGAAGAAGCGAAGCCCCCGGGCACCGGAGGCTAAGCTTGTAATGCCATTTATTGTAAAATTTACGTTTAACGGGCCTGGTCGAAATCATGTAGTGATATTAGTAAAACCAATCTCTGCAACTTCGACGTCTGGCTTAACTAGTTTCTTTTTGTTATCAGCAATATCAAAATCTAGTTTTCCATCAACAACTGTTATAGTGATCTTGCCACCGCCTTGCAATTCTCCAAATAGAATTTTGCGACTCAGCGGACTTTTAATCTCTGTATCAATAACACGTTGCAGCGGACGAGCACCCATTTTACTATCAAAGCCCTTTTCTGCTAGATACCTAATAGCATCTTTATTAGCATTAATAGTGATGTTTTTATCTTTTAGTAGACCAGACAACTCAGAAACAAACTTTTCAACAATACTATAAACAATATCCTGACCTAGTTTATTGAACTTAATAGTGGCATCTAATCGATTGCGAAACTCTGGTTTAAAGAATTTCTTAACTGCTTTATCGTCCTCGCCTGTGCGTTCAGCACTGCCAAAACCAATTACACTCTTTTCGCTGTCAGCAGCACCTAGATTACTTGTCATAATCAAAATTGTATTGCGACCGTCTGCTACTTTACCGTTGGAACCTGTTACAAATCCATTATCCATAAATTGCAACATAATGTTAGAAACATCCGGATGTGCTTTTTCAATTTCATCTAGCAATAAAACGCAGTTGGGATTTTCCTGCAATTTAGTAATCAATTGACCTGCATTATCATCAAATCCAACATAGCCCGGAGGAGCGCCGATCAATTTAGCAACTGAATGCTTTTCCTGGAATTCGCTCATATCGAAACGAATCAAAGGCATTGACATCTTTTCTGCAAGTTGTTTAGCAGTTTCTGTTTTACCGCAGCCAGTTGGACCAAGGAATAGAAAACTACCGATCGGTTTGTTAGGGCTTTTCATTCCGGCTTGTGCCACAAAAATTTTATCTAGCAAATTATCGACCGCACTATCTTGACCAAACACAGCAGCTTTAATATTCTTTTCTAGGTTGCCAAGATTTTTACTTTCTTTTTGTGCAATATTTTCAACAGGCATATTAATCATCTTACTGACTTCAAACATAATTTGTTCAACATCAACAATATTAATAACATCTGTGGTATCGTCATCACGCAATTTGTAACGTGCTGATGCACAGTCGATAACATCGATTGCTTTATCTGGCAACTTTTTATCGGCCATATACTTAATTGATAACTTAACAGCTTGTTCAATAGCAGCATCAGTAATTTTAACGTTATGGTGTTTTTCGTAATACTTTTTAACACCTTTAACAATTTTAACTGCAAGTTCTGGAGTAGGTTCATCGATTGTGATACGTTGGAAACGGCGCATTAATGCACGATCACTTTCAAAGTGCTTGCGATATTCTTCCCAAGTAGTTGATGCAATTAGTTTAATAATACCTTTTGTAAGTATTGGTTTGAGAATATTTGCTAGGTCGTTGGCGCTTTGATTAGCAGCCCCTGCACCCTGCATCATATGTGCTTCGTCGATGAAAAGAATAATATTGCCTTTCTTTTCCAATGCAGCTAATACAGCCTTAATCCGTTCTTCAAAGTCTCCACGATACTTACTGCCGGCAAGTAGAGCACTGATGTCTAATGTGTATACTTGATGATCCTGGATAAACTTAGGAACTTTCTTTTCGTGAATTTTACGTGCTAGTCCTTCGGCAATAGCAGTCTTGCCTACACCAGGATCACCAACCATTAGCACGTTACATTTATTACGTCGAGCAAGTACCAATTGAACTTTTTCAAGTTCTTCGTCCCGCCCAATTACAGGATCGATCTTTTTCTGTTTAGCTTGTAGTGACAGATTGGAACAAAATGAATTAATAATTTTCTCTACCTGATTTGAATTTGTTATTTGATTAGGTTCTTCATTTTCTTCACCGCCAAAGTTTTCTTGGCAATATTTAATAAATTTTTCTTTGCTAATCCCACCCTTGGACAAATAGTAATATGCAAACGAATTCTTTTCACTGAGCATACTTACTAATACATCGATTGGTTCAATGGTTTGCCTTCCACTAAACAGTACTTGTGTAAAGCAGCGATTTAATACACGCTCTACACTGTTTGTTTTTTTAGGTTTATCGCCGTCGGAATTTTTAAGCTCATCAAGATTATTTTTAACAAATAATGCTAATTGCTCTTTAATGTATTTTGAATTAGCACCGAATTCTTCTAGAATTTTAAAAGAGTCGTTGTCTAACATAATACTGTATAGAACATGTTCTAGAGTTATATACTCATGCGTATTATCTTGAGCGATTTTAATAGCTTTCTCAAAGATTATCTGCAAGGAGTCGCTGGGCTGAATCATTATTTGGTCTTCCTTAATTTTTTCATAGCTAATTGTAACTTCATCTGCGACACTTTGTCTACAAAACAAATGCCATCTAAATGATCGTACTCGTGTTGGAAGCATCTAGCAAGATAGCCGTCTATCTTTACCTCGTGCAAATTACCTTTTGAATCTTGATATTGTGCAACAATCCAGTCCGGACGTTTGATAGTTAACCATAAGTCTGGATAACTTAAACACCCTTCTTTGAATAATGCTTGCTCAGTACTGTATTCTAAGATGTGTGGATTGAATACTGCAAACGGCTGCGGGAATCCCGGAACATTATCACTGCCGATTACAAATACTCGCTTGTTCAAGCCAAATTGATTAGCAGCAAGACCAACTCCATGATTTGCAACCATGAACTCGATCATTTCTTTTTCAAGTAATTCTGCATCACCGTCTGTTTTAAAATCCCACGCTATACTCGGTGTAGTAAGCGTATCATGAACACCTAATTTAATTTCCATGTTTAAGTCTGGTGACAAGTTCTCGTTGCTCTTCTGTTAAATTTTTAGGAATGCCAACTTTAACTTTAACCATTAGTTTACCTTTAATTTTATTATGCACATCTGGTAATCCTTCGTTAGAACAACTAAACACTGTGTCAGGCTGTGTTCCTGGTGGAATAGTGATGCTAATTACTCTGTTGTCTAGGGTATGAAGTTCGATGGCAGTACCTAGCATTGCATCCCATACTGACATTTTCCACTCGCAGGTTAAATTGTTATGCTCTCGTTGAAAGACATCGTGTGGTCGAACTTTAATATTTACAATTAAATCACCAGGTGGCGTATTGGGTATACCTGTGTCGCCCATGCCGCCGTATTTAATTTGTTGACCGTGATGTACACCTGCTGGTATATTAATAGTTATTAATTTACGTTGCCCGGCAGGCATTCCGATCTCAGCTTCTATGTTTTTTCCGTGGAGCACATCGGCCAATGTAACTTCTACTGTGACTTGAATGCTGGAATTTCTACGCTGGCGTTGCTGATGAAATCCACCAAAGGGATTAAACCCAAAGTGATTAAACACATCTTCAAATCCAGGATGCCCGCCAAATCCAAATCCACCTTGCTGTGGCCCACCGCCTTGTTGTTTAAGCGGATCTACTCCCATATCAACCATTTGTTTTTTCTGCGGATCACTGAGTACATCATATGCTTCACTGACCTGTTTAAACATCGCTTCGTTGCCTCCGCGATCTGGATGATGTTTCATTGCTGCTTTTTTATAAGCTTTTTTAATTTCGTCTGGAGAAGCTCCAGGTGTAAGTCCAAGTGTTGAATAATATTCCATAGTCTTCATTATACATGTGAAAAAGGACTGTGTCAAACAGTCCTTTTATTTACTTCAGTATAAGCTGGATAAATTATTTTTTATCTTTTGTAGCACCTTCTACTTTAGTGCCTTCGTGTTTTTTGTGTACTTTAACTTCTTTACAGCTTTGTTTTACTTTACCGGTCTTTTTATCCATTTCTGGTTTGCCGTCTTTGCCTTGTACATCAATACATATTTTTTTAGTTTTTGGAGCTTCTTCAGCCATTGCTGGATTATTCCATGACAAGAAAGAAACGCTTGCTACTACACATAATGCCCAAAATAAATTTTTCATATTTTTTCCTTATAGTTCTGGTTCTGCTGGTTGTACAGGCATTGCTTTTCCTGTACTAGATATTGCCGGCGCTGCTGGAGCAACAGCAACTGGTGCTATTGGAGTTGTACCCCAACTTGGTGCTGGTGTAAAACTTGTGCTTGGTGCAGCAACTGGCATTGGTGCAGGTGCGCTAAAATTGCTTGATGGTACTTGTGCTCCACCATTGTTTGCTCCACCTAATTTTTCTTGTGTGCGACCAAATGCCGCAATACCAAGTACCGCACCCATTGCAATGTGGAATAATCCAGCACCTTGCAAGGTCAGTGGATTCCATTGTGTAATTTGTGTATGGGTAAATGTCTGTAATAGACTCCATAGAATTGGGAATATAACCATGTCCATGGTACAGACTAGCATGTACATCCAACCCATCATTGGACGCCACTTACTGTTCATCCAATCTTCTTTTTTACTTTCGCTCGCACTTTTTACTTCTTCTGACATAGTTCGCTCCTATTTGTCTGTTACTTCTTGGCAATCATAGTTTGAATTTTTTCTTGTATTGCTTTAGCCCAAAACGGTTGAGGAAAATTCCATCCTATAAATGCGCCAACTGCTACCCATAATAAAATATCTAACATAGTTCGCTCCTATTGTATACGTATTTATTATCTTCCGATATATATTTTAGGTTCTGCTTCAGAACGACGTCGTTCTTCATTTTTAGGAAACAGATCATCGCCATATTGCGGATATTTTCTCGAACGATCGTAGGCTACCCACATAAACAATGCACCCATAGCAAGGATTATTATCATAATAGCAATCCCTACAATAAATTCACTCTGTAATTGCTTTAATCTAGCATTCCTGCGTCGATCCTCAATTGCCTGCCTCTTCATCTGTTGGGTTATAAGAACCTTCTGTTCCAACCCCATCTTTTTCATCATAGCATTTACATCAGTCCATAATGCGCCTAGTTCTGGTGGACTTTGGTAAATCATGATTTCTTGTAATTCTGTACCCATTTGTTCCAATTGTTTTTTCATTAGAACACGCTGTAAGGCACGTTTTGCTAGACTGTCGTCGCCTGTGTAAACCTGAGTCTTGCTACGCTTTTCTTCTTCTTCAAACACTGCCATGCACTTGTAGAAATTATCATAGTATACGCCTAGATGATTGCCTATTTCTGTGTAAATGGATGTGGTTTCTTCGCTGCGCTTGTTTAGATCTTTAACACGAGCTTTTTCTTCTTGTAACTGTTTTTTGGCTTCCGGTGGAACTGGTTTGCCATCGTACATCTTGTGGAACTGAGAGTCAAGGTCTTTTAATATATCCTTGACTTCTCCTGCTGCACCCTTTATGTCCTTGTATAGTTTACATCCTGCTTTGACAGCAGAAACTGCACCATTAGCAAGGGCAAATAGGGTTAGTGGATCCACACCCTTGGCTCCTTAGAACCAAAGGAACAGACCATTTAGACTCAATAGTATACCAAACCCTGCTACTGCAAAACTACCCCAGAACATGGCCATGCTTACTGCTAAAATACTTGCAGATAACACAACAATGGCTAACTGGTAAGCTGTACTTGCGTATCCAATCCATGGACTAGACTTTTTAGCTTCTTCACGTAGGGCTTCCATTTCTCTTGCTTTGACAGCAATTTCTTTCTTGTCAGCATCCATGCGTTCTTTTTCAGCTAGAAATTCTGCTTTAATTTTTGGATCAGCAGTTGTTTTAGCAGCAATTTCGTAGCTAACGCCACGACCTGCTTTGGCTTGATACTGTGCCCATGTGTTATTAGCACCCAGTGTATTGTTTAATACTGTACTAGATAACTTGCCACCGTACCATGCGTTAACTGCTAGTAACAATGCAAATATGGAAATAACCATACCCGCTTTGTCTTTTAGTTTTGCTTCACGCTCTGAACGTGATCCAATCGGAGGCTTTGGTGCGTCCGGATCTTTTGGTTGTTTGTTGATTAGATTTAATACGCTGTCTATTAATGCCATGTTCGCTCCTGCTTAATATACTACTATTTAACTGATTCGAAGATTTTCTTCTGCTCTCTATACCATTCTTGCCATGCACTTAGCTTTTCTCTTACTTCGTTACAGGTTCCGTAGTTTTGGACGACTGTGTCGAGGAGTTCAGAGGCTTTAACGGTGCTGGGGGTTCCATCAGTTGACTCGGCACGTCCGGCCACTTCATTACGACTGGCGCTGTCGTGCAAGCTGACAGTAGACTTAGGCAAAGTACACTGATTATCAAGCTGCTTGCCTGCAACTTCTTTAATAACTTCTCTGTTGATATAAACATTTTCTTTAATCACCTTAACTTTAGTTACAACTTTGGTTTCGATAACAGTGTTAACCTGTTGGCTCTTTTCTTCTGCTATTTTAACTTTTGCTTCTAATTCTTCAACTCTAGCCCGCCACGCCATTTCAGTACCGTAGCTGCCAAACAAATATGTACCAACAACTAACACAGCTACGCCAATTAATTCTGCAGGCAACTTATACTGCCCCATTAACGGAATCCATGCAACTAATTTACTGGCAATATACAATCCGACACCCAATGTCATCAGTGCATATGTTATCCAAATAAAAATACTATCCGGAATAAGACTTATCATCCATCCGAGTTGATGCATAATTAATGAGCTCCAAATATATGCAATGCATGTTCATAATGTTTAATACGATCTTCTAGGCCAATGTAACCGCCATTGATTTTTCTTGTCATTGTTTTAATGTCGCCTGCATCTGCTTCTTTATTCAAACCAGTGCTTTCCCAGAAATAGCAAGCAGACTGGACTGCGCCTTCAAATGTTTGTAGATATTCTGAACATTCTTCAACAGAAATATCTAAGCTACCGGCAAACAACGTATAGTTGTTTTTACCAGTCAGTTGAATTAACCCCCGCCCACAATAGCGATATCCGTCTCCGCTTTCTTCTGGACCGTTGCCCATGCGGTTAGCATAGACTCTATTGGCAATCATTTCGCCTTTGTTTGCATAACGTGCCGCAGTTGCATCGTCAGTGAAGTACTTGGGAAATACCTTACGTAGACTTGCAGCTTTATAATTTAGATTTTCTTTTAAAAATTTAAAACCGCCAGATTCGTGAGCGCATTGAGCTAAGAATGCTGCTACACGGTGCGGTGTATTAATTTCATACTCTGGTAAAATATCGCATAGTGCTTCGTACCAGTGATCAACATATTGATTGCCTGGAATTACCTGTGCTAGTTGTTGTTTTTTAAATTCAAATGTAAAACTCATGTTAGTTTCTCCAATACTAAAGACTCGTTCTTATTCTTTAATAAGAACTGTTCACCAATTTTAGTAATACCATAGTCGCCTAGAACCTTGGTTAACCAAAATACTTCTCCCATGCTTGCTGAATCGAGTTGAATGTTTACTGCTGTGTTTTCTAAAATGTTTTTTGCTGTATCTTCTGGAACTAGTTTAAATTTAAGTTGCTGATTAAATGGCTTGTGAATAGTAATAACATTTCCATCTAATGTTAAATCATCCATTAATGTTTTGCTAAAGAATTTTTTAATGCCTTCGGTTTTAACTTTGGTCATAAGTCCGTCATATTCTTGAGGATTATTAGGAACAAAGTTTTCTAAGGCTTGCTCGTCAATCTTGTGAGTGGTAAAGTTTTTGTGATATCTAAAACCCCACTCACTTGTATCTGTTAATCGTTTTAGTCCTTCGATAATTTCTTTAATTTGATCGTGCAATTTATCTTTACGCTCTAGTTCGACGAATACAGTGTATCCGCCGTCCATGTCTTCTCCGCTGCTAACGTCTGCGTCTAAAACAAAACTGTAGCCTCTCTCAATAAATTCCATCATGTCTTTTGCTGGCAATCTATCTTTAACAGAGAAGCTTAGTACACAGACATCACGGTCTTCTCCCATCTTACTACGATGGCGATCGATTTCGAACATTGGTTCGATGAGATTGTTTAAATCTCCCGGACGAAGTCCTTCGTTAAGCTGCTGGTGCTGCTGCTTCTGGTTGTGCATTTTGAATATCCTGTACTTGTTGTTCTACGTTATCTTGTTCTAATTGCATACCTGCACGTTGGTCTAGTGCATCGTCGATTTTATTCTGATCTAATTCTTTGTAGCCTTGATCAATATCGTGCATTAATTTTTTCGGCATTGCAATTTCAACAATCCATACCTGCACCTGATCAATTTTTCCCTTGCGTGTACCTGGACGAATATCACCGGGAGTACGAATTTTTCGTACTTTAGAAATTGATTCTTCGGAATAGTTAATTCTGCAGCCGTAATCAGTTAGGCGTTTTGCAGCAATAGGGTTTGGCATCTTTTTATGAGGCCACATAAACTTGCAAGATACCCAATATCTTGACTCTTTAGGACCCTCAACAAGCTCGCCGTCGATCCAGTTTTCATAAACGTAGCAATCCAGTTCGTCAACAACACGCTCAAAGTCTTTTAGCATCTTTAAACTGCTATTAGAACCGTATATTGTTTCAATGTTACGGATTACGTCTTTAATATCTAGCATAGAAATTCTCCCATTGTATTTATCGACGCAAAAAATTAACGTAACTTATAACTTTCTGTCCAAAACGTTAAATAACTTTGTGTTCGGTCCCGGGCACTACGGTCAGAAGGTCCGTGCCGAACGCATAAAATAGGAGGCTAACCTTTGAGAAAACAGAGAAAAACAGCTAGAAAGCTGGATGTAATGCACGAAGACGACAACAACGTTGTTCAGTTCAACAAGTATCTTCCAAGAAAGAAGAATCGCGTTTTAATTTCACCCAAGAACCTCAATCAAGAAAACTACCTACTTAAATTACAGGACGAGCAAAAAAATATTATTTTTGCAGTAGGTCCTGCCGGTACGGGCAAAACCATGATTGCGTGTCAATGGGCAGTAAAAATGCTGCATGAACAACAAATTGAAAGAATCATTATAACCAGACCTGCTGTGAGTGTAGATGAGCAGCACGGGTTTTTACCAGGCGACCTAAATGAAAAAATGGCCCCTTGGACAAGACCCCTAATGGATGTGTTCGAGGAATACTTCAATGCTAAAGAAATCGAAACTTTTATTCGTGAGGGGGTGATCGAGATTAGCCCTTTAGCATATATGAGGGGAAGGACTTTTAAGAATGCACTAGTAATTGCAGATGAAATGCAAAATGCCACACCTAGTCAAATGAAGATGCTGCTAACTAGGCTGGGCCAAGACTCTAGGATGATAATTACGGGAGATTTGAATCAAGCAGACAGACCAACAACTAACGGCCTGCTAGAGTTTTTGAAATTATACGACAATTTTGATAATCATAGGTATGTTGACTTATGTCGATTTACAGCTAAAGACGTAGAACGCCACCAGGCGGTTAAGGAGATTTTAGCAATTTACGGCGACTCTTGAGGTAAGTGGGGGGTCAATTGATCCCCCAACTGCCGTTTATAAAAATCAAGCATGTCCTCAAACCCTGCTTCAGGGTTTAGTCCATTCTTAACACATGTCTTATTTTTGAAGTCAAGTATAACCTTTGCTGTTTGTACATGACTGGTCTTAAGACTATTTTTGAACTCCGTTAGTTCATCCCACTTACCATTGGGTTTTTTAATATAGGTTACAATCATATACCGTGCTGTCATATTAAATCCTTGACAGCCGAATTAATGTAGCGGCTAGATTAATTTCCGGGTCACTTACTAGTCCGTGATCTGCAAGTCCTGCTTTAATAACCAACAATGCAGAATCTTGTTTAGCATCATCACCAAATACTTGAATGTTATCGTACATCCATCGATACATGTCTTCCATTTCTTCTGCACGAAGTTTCCCGCATAGCAATTTACGTGCTTCTGCAATACGCCCTGTTTTAAACAGGTCAATCATAGTAAACTTCCAGTCCATGTCAGCAGCATCTGCCTTGTTTGGAGGTACTAGTTTATCTTCATGAACACTTTGTTGAACTAAATTGATGCATTTACGCAGGTCTGGGTATGTAGAACTTATGTAGATGTCCAGTGTGTCTAAATCAAACTCAACATTTTCTTCAACAAGGATAGTTGCAACACGAGCAGTGAACTCTGTTTGATCAATTTTCTCAAAGTGAAATTGTTGGCACCGACTCTTAAGTGCATCCATGATCATATGCGGCTTGTTGCAGGTTAAAATAAACCTTGCTGTGCTATGAAATTCTTCCATAACACCACGCATACTTGCCTGCGCTTCTTGTGTAAGATAATCTGCTTCGTCTAGCAATACAACCTTAAAGGGACCAAACGGAATCATTGATACAAAGTTTGTAATTGTATCACGAATAGTATCAATACCACGTTGACGGCTTGCGTTAATTTCTAATACATCGTAATCTTCAATGCCAATTTCGTGAATTAGCATTTTTGCCATGGTAGTTTTTCCAATGCCAGGCGGTCCACTTAGCAATAAGTGAGGAATACTTTTATCTTTGACCCAGGACTCAACAGTTTTACGTTGATTGTCATCACGCCATACATATCCGCCTAGTTTATTAGGACGGTATTTTTCTACCCATAGTTCTTTCATTCTTTTGCCTTATTAATAATGTCTTGTGTTATTGTACTATTTCTACTGTCAAAGAGCGAGCATTCATGTAATCTATCAGCACAGTTTCGGATATCGTCATGTAATTGACCTACGCCAATTTCTTCCGCCACTGTGCGAGCAATTTCGTGTAATGCAATTACTGCATCTACTAATTTAAGATTTCTCATTTATTTTCTGTGTTTTTTATTAATCGACTCGACTCGTTGCATTAATTCAAAGTCAAGACCTAGTTCTATGCTTTCCTCTATTATAGCAGCTATATCTTTAGGAAAGCAAGCACCGCCCCAACCAAATTGCCCATCGGGGCCAGGAACATCCATGTGACTCTTACCAATACGATCTTCATATGTAATCAGAGTTTTAACATCGTTCCAATCAATTCCCTCGGCATCTGCAAGCAATTTAAAATCATTCATGAACGTTACTTTTGTTGCCAGGTAACTGTTCATCATGTATTTGTATAGTGCGGCAGTTTTTATATCAGTAATAATAAATCTATCATGTGTAACTGATACACCAAGATGAATAACCTCTCGGGCCCTTACACACCAATCGTATTGACCGCCTAGCACAAAATATTCTGTGTTCATGTAGTCGGTGAGGTTATTTGCAGCAGTTAAAAACTCTGGACAATGCACAATGTTAGGATATTCTTTTTGTAAACGTGCATATACACTAGGTGGAGCAGTTGTTTTACAGATGATTGGAATTTGTTTATTAATTAAAACAAACAATAATTTTTTGAGTGTTTGTTCTAGTATTGACGTGTCGCACTTACCGTTCTCTAGAGTAGAGTCTACACAGGGACTAGGAACACAGACAAATACTGCATCACAGTCTACAAATTTGTCTAAGTCAGCGGATGCTTTTAATTTTGGATCTCGAATAATAATATCCTGATCTCTGTGGGCCCAGGCAATTGCCCCGCCCACATAACCAAATCCTATAATACCAATTCGCATAGTTAAGACTTTAAAATCTTAATTATACGCTTTTGTTCTTGTTCAGTCAACCATTGTTCTTCGTCTGCAAAGGTGGGGCATTGTTTTAATGCTTCGTCTAAAACAAATTTTAGTTGATACAGATCTTGTTTAGCATACCATTGCGTGTATCCGTCATTATACGGACTAATACAGGTAGCTGCTATTGCTCGGATTTGGGAGCTAACATCGCTAGCATCCCAGTTCTTTTTAAACCCCATTACTTTTTAAGGAATGGTACCAGATTAGGTGCAACCCACCCAAGTGGTTTAAGAACTTTACCGTCTTCACGCTTACGAACTTTGCCAGTATCTTTATCAATCTTAGCAAAATTAGTCTGCATAACTTCTTTCCATGCACCTTCGGCATCGAATCCTGCACTATGAATAGCACCTATAGTTACAACTAAGATATCAATTAGTGCATCTAGTTCAGCCTCCATGTCAAAGGCTTCTTGAAGTTCTTTAAATTCTTCATCGATTAAACTCTTGTACATGTTGTACTGTGCTTCATCGAATGCGTCCACGCTTTGATCACACGCCCGCATGAACTTTTCTTGATCTCTAAAAGGGTTTGTCATTTGTTTTCCAATCTATAAGCATCCACAGCCTGCGGAACGTCAAACGTTTTAGCAATATGAACACCGTCTGGTTTTTCTTTAGACCACATTAAAATACATTTAAGGTCCACCATTCGAATTGTTGTTGGTTCTAGATCTTCGTCTTCGGCATAATCAATGCCTCGAGTCCATCGACCGTGTTCAATAAGAATCCAGTCACCAACTTCAAAGTCCTCTGTACTAGATGGACCCTTGGCATAAACTTGACCCCAACGAGGATATATACCGCGATCTTTTCCGTCATCGCCCATAATGACGATCCCTCCGCTAGAATGCTGTTCGCCAAAGTGCATATTATGCACAATGACCTTGTCATTGATAGCGCGAAGCTTACCTCTAACTTTACCCATTATTAGCCTTTCGTGCGTTTGCTGGTTTCTTCTTCGATTGCTCGAGCATTATCTTTATAATAATCTTTGAGAATGTCTTCTCTTGTTCTGATAATTTTACCATTATCGCCAATCTCGTCTCCGCGAGCATTGACTTTCATATTTCCAATTGCAGGAGTTAATTCGTTCTTAATTGAAAGCTTCTCCATGTCAATTACCTTA
>Ga0209353_10000866_pt1 | contig 17755 bp, 17 predicted proteins | sample LauGreSpBDMM15SD_2_FD_187561 | JGI IMG/M metagenome (GOLD analysis project Ga0209353, IMG submission 187561) | Freshwater lake microbial communities from Lake Michigan, USA - Sp13.BD.MM15.SD (SPAdes) (version 2) | ecosystem: Environmental > Aquatic > Freshwater > Lake | place: Lake Michigan...
CATAATGGGCTATATATTAGGGTGACTTTTAGACTATAGTTTGCTTTTTTTTTATACCCTAAAATACAATTTTTCAATCAATTACACAATAGTAATTTTAATTCTTTTTTAATCTGTTAAAGTAGAATTAAAAACAATTTTAAAAAGTATTTATTCAAATCCCAAACACCTATTAAACTACCCAAAGATTCCTATATCAGCGTGGCTTATTTGTGCAATTATAGAGGAATTTCTATTAAATCTCGACACTCTGTTAAAGTTTACCAGTTTAAAGTAATTGAAGAAAAACAGACTGCTATTGATAAAGAACAACCCATGATATTTATCAATAGACCCATGCCAACAGAGAAAGGTGTGGTAGTTTTAGATTTTATTTTGGTCAATACTTCCTTAACTGCAGAGGATAATTTGGTAAGGGTAAAAATTGATGGCGTAGATTTTTTTGCTGATAAATGGGTGCCTTTTGTTATTCATGGTTTGAAACCAGGGAAACATAAGATTGAAGTTGCAATCGTTACTCAAGATGAACAAGAACTAGACAATTATTTCAGTAAAGACACCCGTGAATTTATTTTAAAATAATTTAACCTAATATTTAACTCTTTTATTTATCAAGATTAAATTACCAGTAACTATCTTTGGCAAATGAGCACTCTTTCAAACAAAACAGATATAAGAAGTTTAACTCCAGTACAACTAAAAGACTTTTTGGTTTCTATTGATGAAAAACCGTTTAGGGCCAAGCAAATTTTAGAATGGTTATGGAAAAAATCAGCGCATGATTTTGACTGTATGTCTAATTTGTCTGTGGCTTTGAGAGCTCATTTAAATGAAAATTTTGTAATCAATGCGGTAACTGTTGATCAAAAACAAATCAGCAGAGACAAAACCATCAAATCGACTTTTAAACTTTTCGACAACAATATTGTAGAAGGCGTTTTAATTCCAACCGACGACAGAATGACGGCCTGTGTTTCTTCACAAGTGGGCTGTTCGTTAACCTGTAAGTTTTGTGCCACCGGCTATATGGACAGGAAACGAAATCTGGAACCCGCAGAGATTTATGACCAGGTGGTTCATATAAAAAATCAGGCTGAAGGTCATTACGATGTACCATTGACGAATATCGTTTATATGGGCATGGGCGAGCCTTTGTTGAATTACCAAAATGTATTGAAATCTGTAGAATTAATCACTTCTCCTGAAGGGTTGAACATGTCTCCAAAGCGCATTACGGTTTCAACCGCTGGTGTAGCCAAGATGATCAAAAAGCTTGGAGATGATGGTGTTAAGTTTAACCTCGCTTTGTCTCTTCATGCGGCAAATGATGAAAAGCGTAACCAGATTATGCCCATCAATGAAACCAATACACTGGAAGCATTGGCCGAAGCGTTGAAATATTTTTATGAGAAAACAGGTACCAAAGTAACTTATGAATACATCGTTTTTAATAATTTTAACGATAGTTTAGAAGACGCTAAAGAACTTTATGAGTTCAGCAAGCACATTCCATGTAAAATCAATATCATAGAATACAATCCTATTGAAGAAGCTGATTTTGTAAATACTACGGAAGACAAGCTTTTTGCTTTTGGAAGGTATTTGGAAGATCGTGGTGTAGTGGTAGTCGTAAGAAGAAGTCGTGGTAAGGACATTGACGCTGCTTGTGGTCAATTGGCAGGGAAAAACAAGAAATAGTTTTGAGTTGTGGGTGTTGAGTTTTTAGTAAAAAACTCACTAGATTCACTTCTTCACCTTTTCTTTTTTTTAATTACAATTTGCCGTAAAAGTACTTTTTTAGAAAGGCTATTGAAGTTAATCCACTTGATATAAAAACACTTGCAATTCCAACAGCTACAAACTTTTACAAAATCTCCAAAAAGCTTTCTTTTACAAATTCTTTGTAATTGGTATAATATAGTTTTGTTTTCCAATTTGGATCTTTGGAAAAAGGAAAAGAGATACAAGCAAGCGACGGCGGAGTGTTTAAATCGACCAATGCCTTGTCTATCGCTTCTTCGAAATGATAATTGTCATACACCCAAAAATTGTTCTTTGGCATGTTTAAAATTTATCAAATGCATTACCAGGTTTGAACCTGTTATCACCTGAATATTTAAAATGCTGAGGTTCATGAAGACAAGAACCTCAATATTTGTGATTTTCACTAAACATTCAACACTAAAAACTCATCCTTAAATAGCTATTCCCAAAGACCCTAACCTTTGTGCTAAAGATTTGATTTTGGCAATGGCATCGGCTTGTTTTTGTCTTTCTATGTTCAAAACTGCTTCTGGCGCATTGGAAACAAAACGTTCGTTACTTAATTTCTTATCTACCGAAATCAAGAAACCTCTGTTATACTCTAATTCTTTGAGCATATTTTCTTTCTCTTTTTCCATGTCCACTTCCCCTTCCAATGGAATGTATAAACTGTCGGCTTTTACCACAAAGCCTATGGCACCTGGTTGTTCTTCCGTTACAAATTCAATGGCCGACAAACAAGAAAGTTTTTTAAGCAAGTTGTCGTATTTCAAGTAAATGCTTTGGTCTTGTGTGGTTACCAATAAAACCAAAGGAACTTTAGGGCCAATTTGTTTGCTGTTTCGAATGTTACGAACGTTGGTAATAATATCAAATACCTGTTCGGTTTGCGCCAACACCGCTGTATTTACCGTGTCAGGTTTTGGCCATTCGGCTACGATAATACAATCTTTAGGTGCTCTATCTGCCAATTCATGCCATAATTCTTCTGTGATAAAAGGCATAAATGGATGCGCAACTTTCAAGATTTGTTCGAAAAAATGTATTGTTGCATTATAGGTTTCCTGGTCAATTGGTTGTTCGTAACCAGGTTTCACCATTTCGAGGTACCAGGCACAGAAATCATCCCAAATCAATTTGTACATGCTCATCAAAGCATCCGACATTTTGTATTTCCCAAAATGGTCTTCCAATTCAATCAACACCGCATCAAACCTGGCTTGAAACCATTCAATGGCAGGTTTATTCAGGTTCTCCCCTTCCAAAGGAATTACTTCCCAACCTTTTACCAACCTAAAGGCATTCCAAATTTTATTGCTAAAATTACGGCCTTGTTCCACTGATTTTTCATCGAACAACAAATCATTCCCCGCAGGAGAACTAAACAACATGCCTATACGAACACCATCCGCCCCATATTGTTCAATCAAATCCAAGGGATCGGGAGAGTTACCCAATGATTTAGACATTTTACGTCCTTGCTTGTCACGCACAATCCCCGTCAAGTACACATTTTTGAAAGGCATTTCGCCACGGTATTCATAGCCAGCAATGATCATACGCGCCACCCAGAAAAACAAAATCTCAGGAGCCGTTACCAAATCATTGGTAGGATAATAATAATTGATATCAGGATTGTCAGGATTTTTGAAGCCGTCAAATACAGAAATTGGCCATAACCAAGACGAAAACCAAGTATCCAATACATCTTCATCCTGACGTAAATCAGATAATTGATACGTTGGATCAATGGCTTGTGCCAATACCAAAGCTTGTTCAGCCGTAGTCGCCACCACAAATTCCCCATTCGGCAAATAGAAAGCCGGAATCCTTTGCCCCCACCATAACTGACGAGAAACACACCAATCCCTTACATTTTCCATCCAAGAACGGTACATGTTCTTGAATTTAGGTGGATGCAATTGAATGTCGTCGTTCATGACATGATCCAAAGCAGGTTTGGCCAGTTCCTCCATTTTCATAAACCATTGCAAAGAAAGTTTAGGCTCAATCACCGCATCGGTTCTTTCAGAAAAACCAACATTGTTTTTGATGTCTTCTACTTTCAGCAATTGTCCCAAAGCATCTAAATCTTTGGCAATTTTTTTACGCACCACAAAGCGATCTTCACCTACATAAAACTCAGCCGCAGCGTTTAAAGTACCATCATCCGCAATCACATCAATCACAGGAAGCTTGTGTTTTACACCCAAGTTATAGTCATTGATATCATGTGCAGGGGTAACTTTTAAACAGCCTGTACCAAAAGCAATGTCTACATATTCGTCAGCAATTATGGGGATTTCGCGGTTTACAAAAGGTACAATGGCTTTTTTGCCTACCAAATGTTTGTAACGCTCATCCTCAGGATTTACGCAGATGGCGGTATCCCCCAAAATCGTTTCAGGACGGGTAGTGGCTACGGTTAAAAATTGCCCCTCCACGCCTGCTATTTTGTAATTGACGTAATATAATTTTGAATTGACTTCTTTAAAAATCACCTCCTCGTCAGACAAAGCCGTTTTTCCTTGCGGATCCCAGTTTACCATACGCACACCTCTGTAGATATGGCCTTTGTTAAACAAGTCAACAAACACCGATATTACCGCGTCAGACATATCGTCTTCCATGGTGAAACGTGTTCTGTCCCAATCGCAGGAAGCGCCTAGTTTTTTAAGTTGTTCGAGGATAATGCCCCCGTATTTTTCTTTCCATTCCCAGGCGTATTTCAAAAATTCCTCCCTGGTCAGGTCTTTTTTGTTGATGCCTTTTTCTTTTAACATTGCCACCACTTTCGCTTCAGTAGCAATAGAGGCATGGTCTGTTCCAGGAACCCAGCACGCTTCTTTCCCTAACATACGCGCACGACGCACCAAAATATCTTGAATGGTATTGTTCAACATGTGTCCCATGTGCAATACGCCTGTGACGTTGGGAGGAGGAATGACAATGGTAAAAGGTTCTTTAGCAGGATTTGGGGTAGAATGAAAAAACTTATTTTCTAACCAATAGCTGTACCACTTGTTTTCAATCTCTTTAGGATTGTATGTTTTTGAAATTGACATGTATCTTCGAATTATAATCTAATGGCTCTTGAAATGATGAGTCCAATGTTGAGCCCTACAAAAATAGGAAAATGATAGAGATATTAAGGCTTATTGGGAGATTAATTGACGAAAAAGAATTGTTTTGGGAAGATGAAAAAGGTTTCGCTGAAAATTATATTCAATGAATCAGGTAAAATTCTATAAATTCAATTTAAAACTGTCTTTGTGATAAAATTCCCGAAATATTTATTGCAGATTCCAAATTGATAGACAACGTTTTTTCTATATTATATGATGAATTGAATCTTAAAAACTGTATTTATTGTAACTGATTTGAAGCACTCTACCTGCTTGTAATTCAGTTAAAATCAATATATATTTGCATAAATGAATATAAAAGAGAAATATATCACAGACTTGATTAAGGCAAAGATATTGCTCAAAAATCCGATGGCTGATTTGATTCTTTTTGGGTCTCACGCTAGAGGTGAATCCAATAAAAATTCTGATTGGGACATATTGATTTTACTCAATCAACATCATGTAAACAGATTAATTGAAAAGGAATACAGAGATGAAGTTTTTGATATTGAGATTGAAATTGGCGAACCTATTTCAATTCTAGTATTTTCAAAAAATGATTGGGAACAGAAATACAAAGCAACACCGCTATATCAAAATATTAAAAGGGAAGGAATTCATCTCTAATGTCTGGTACAAAACAAGATTATATTGATTACCGAATTTTAAAATCCATTGAACTTTTTGAGGATGCTAAACTTCTCGCTTTAAATCAAAGATGGAATTCAAGTGTAAATCGTTTGTATTATTCAAGTTTTCAAATTATCAGTGCACTTCTATACAAAAACAATATAAAAGCAGATACACATAACGGGATTAAGACCCAATTTAATTTACATTATATCAAACCAGGTATTGTTTCTATAGAATATGGGAAATTATATTCCAATTTATTTGCATGGAGACAAGAAAGTGATTATTCCGATTTTATTGATTTTGATGAAGAAACTGTTGCTCCGTTGATTAATCAAGTACTTGAAATGAATAATTTTATATTGGACTTAACAAAAAGAGGGACAACAATATGATTTGTTACCCCTCTATGATATTCATTTTTCAATAAACCTTTTTACGACAACAACGCCACGATTTTTTCGCCCATGGCTTGGGTCCCTAAAATTTTATCTTTTGGTGTAGTAGCATCAGCGATATCACCCGTTCTGAAACCTTGTTTCAAGGCTTGGTCAACTGCAGCAATGATGGCTTCGGCTTCTTTGGTTAACTTAAATGAAATCTCTAACATCAAAGCAACCGATAAAATAGAGGCCAATGGATTGGCAATGCCTTTGCCCGCGATGTCATGGCCTGAACCGTGAATTGGTTCATAAAAACCAACGCTATCTCCTACTGAGGCAGACGCTAACATGCCCATAGAACCCGCAATTTGAGACGCTTCGTCGGTAAGAATATCCCCAAATAAATTGGCGGTTAATACTACATCAAAACGTTTTGGATCTTTGATCAACTGCATGGCAGCATTGTCAATAAACATGTGCTCTGTGGTGACGTCAGGATATTGTAAAGCCATTTCTTGTACCACTTCTCTCCATAAACGAGACGATTCTAATACATTGGCTTTGTCTACAGAACAAAGTCTTTTGCTTCTTACTTGTGCCGCTTCGAAAGCCATTTTGGCAATACGTTCTACTTCATAACGGGAATATACCATCAAATCAGAAGCGGTATTTCTATCTTCGGAACGTTTCTTTTCACCGAAATATACGTCACCAGTCAATTCTCTAAAGAAAAGAATATCAGCGCCTTTTAATATTTCAGGTTTGATGCTTGAAGCCCCTAACAATTCGTCAAACAATTTGATAGGACGAAGGTTGGCGTACAAACCAAGTTCTTTTCTAATTTTCAATAAACCTTGTTCAGGTCTCACTTTCGCTGAAGGATCATTGTCGTATTTGATATGACCAATGGCTCCAAAAAGGATGGCATCTGTTTTTCTGGCTTTTTCTAAGGTTTCATCTGGAAGAGGATTTCCAGTGGCTTCGATGGCCACATGTCCCATCAAGGCTTCATCAAAAGTGAAATCATGTCCAAATTTAGTACCGATGGCTTCCAATACTTTTTTACCCCAAGTAGTCACTTCCTGACCAATTCCATCACCAGGAATTACTAGTATGTTTTTTTTCATTAATGAATTAACTTTTTAAATGTATTATTTGGATTTTGACGTGTATCAAATACGTCTGTAATAAATATTTTTTCACCTTCATAATATAGAATACTTTGTAATAACCACAAATTAAAAACCTGTGCCCTTGATTTAATTCGGCAAGTGCTGGTTCTTCAATTCCAGAAAAAGGATGCTTTTTGAGTGTTTTGGAACAATTAATAATATTAGTCACCATACTCTTCGCTACTTTTTTACCTGCAAATTTATCATAAAAATAAAAAATATTATTTAAAGACTTGATTGCAATTTCAGTCCATAATATTTGCATATCACCATTTTTTTATGTCACGTTCTAAATCACTAACAGACTTAACATTTCCGTCCTTAATATCTTTATTTGCTTGTTGTGCTTTAGTTATTAAATATTCTTTAGTAGGTTCATGAAACTCATTAGAAATGCTTTTAGCAATTAATTTTTCTATTTTTTTAATTAATTCATCATCCTTAATTAAAGGTACATTTTCAATGATGTTTAATTTTCGATCATTTATAGATGTTTTCATAATTATCTAAATAATATAATAGAATGTTAAATAAAATTCATCGAAGAATAAAATATATTTTCATTTATGAATTTCAATTGTTTGTTTATTGAAGTTTGAATAGTGTTTTCAACTTCACATCCAACTCTTTAAACTCAATAGTCTGTAGATGACCTAATTTACCAATAACCAAGGATTTATCAACAGTTGCAATTTTAGATAACCTTATCAATGATTGCTTTTTAATACCTGTTTTATTACTAGGTGCTAATTCAATATCAGTATCCTCTTTCCACTTGATCTGAGTTGTAATAAAACTTAAAGTCAAATCTAAATCTGATTCAACTAAAACAAGTGCAGGTCTAAGTTTATGACTTGATAAATCAGTAAATGGAAATGGAATTAATACGATATCTCCCTTAGCCATTATACTTTTCTTTTATATCTGAAACTGTATATAAATCTTCTTCTTCATTCAAAAACTCAAACGATTTGCTTTCACTATTCAGTTGTTGAATGGCATTGACAAGTAGTTGATCTTCATATTTTTTAATAATAAATTCAGCAAAATCAACTATTTCAATCGCCTTATCATTAGGCAATTGATTAATCATTTGAATGGTTTTGTCTATAATAGCTTGACGAGTCATCATGATAATTTTAGTTGCTTAAATATATTTATTAAATAAATCTTTTACTAGCAAAAATTAAATGCTTTGCTCGCTTCGTATTTTTCGATTTCAGATTTTAAGCTCAATACATAATCAATATCGTCATATCCGTTTAACAAACATGTTTTTTTGTATGGATTGATCTCAAATGCTTCTTGTTCGCCTGAAGGTAATTTTACCAATTGTGCTTCTAAATCTACTTCGATTTTCGCATTGATATCTGAAGCAGAGGCTGCGAATATTTTTGCCAAAAACGGTTCAGAAACCTGAATTGCCAGCAAGCCATTGTTCAAGGCATTGCCTTTGAATATGTCCGCAAGGAAACTTGAAATCACGACATCAAATCCGTAATCTACCAATGCCCAGGCAGCATGTTCACGGCTCGATCCGCAACCAAAGTTTTTACCTGCCACCAACACTTTACCCGCTTTATACGCAGGATCATTTAAAGTGAAATCAGCTTTCAATTGGTTGTCTGATTCGTAACGCCAGTCACGGAATAAATTATCGCCAAAACCTTCACGGGTAGTAGCTTTTAAAAATCTTGCAGGAATAATTTGATCAGTATCAACGTTCTCAATGTTTAACGGAACAATTTGAGAAACTATATTTTTGAATGTTTTCTTAGCCACGGCTTTTTAGTTTTTAGTGTTGAGTGATGAGTTTTAAGTAAAACATTACTCAATCTTTATAATTCATTTTTTAGTTTATTGCTTTTTGTGTCATGTTTTCAATGAAGAATGCCTTAAAATTGTATAATTCTAATGATATGATTTTAGTTATTTATTCTATACAAAAAACTAAACACTTAATTATCAATTCATTCAACACTAAACACTCAAAACTCAACACTACAATAAAGTTCTCACGTCCGTTACTTTACCCGTTACCGCGGCAGCAGCAGCAGTTAAAGGGCTTGCTAGGAAAGTACGGGAATTTGGACCCTGACGCCCTTCGAAGTTTCTGTTGGAAGTAGAAACACAATATTTACCTGCAGGAATTTTGTCTTCATTCATACCCAAACAAGCCGAACAACCTGGTTCTCTAATTTCGATTCCGGCAGCGGCATAGATTTCGTATAATCCTTCTTCTTTGGCCTGTTTCTCCACTTGCTTAGAACCAGGAACTACCCATACTTCAACGCCATCGGCTTTTTGCTTTCCTTTTAAGAAATCAGCGACTAAACGTAAATCTTCAATACGTGAATTGGTACAGCTTCCGATAAATACATAATCTATCGCTTTGCCTAACAGTTCTTTGCCACCTTCTACACTCATATAATCAAGTGCTTTTTGGTAAGAAAGTTGTTCTGATACAGGAACAGAAGAAGTAGCAGGAATGATTTGAGTTACCCCTATGCCCATGCCAGGATTGGTACCATACGTTATCATTGGTTCAATGTCTTCTGCTTTAAAAGAATGCACGGCATCAAACACCGCATCAGCATCTGAATACAAAGTTTTCCAAAGTGCCAATGCTTTGTCCCAGTCAGCACCTTGGGGAGCAAACTGACGCCCTTTGATGTACTCAAACGTAGTTTCATCAGGGGCAATAATACCGCAACGGGCACCCATCTCTATACTCATATTACAAATGGTCATTCTCGCTTCCATAGAAAGGGAACGAATGGCATCACCTGCAAATTCCACGGCATAACCAGTTCCACCGGCAGCCGTCAATTGAGCAATGATATAAAGTACAATATCTTTAGAGGTAACACCTTTGCCAAGGGTACCATTGATTTCAATTTTCATACGCTTTGCTTTGTATTGCAACAAGCATTGCGTAGCCATTACCGATTCTACTTCTGAAGTACCAATTCCAAAAGCGATGCAACCAAAAGCACCATGGGTAGACGTATGACTGTCGCCACAAACTATTGTTTGACCTGGAAGTGTAATGCCCAATTCAGGACCTACCACATGCACAATGCCTTGGTATTTGTGTCCTAAACCGTACAATTCAACCCCAAACTCCGAAGTGTTTTTAGTTAACATTTCTACCTGGTAGCGAGAAAGTGCTTCCTTGATGGGTAAATGTTGGTCTTTGGTGGGTACGTTATGATCAGCAGTAGCATGCGTTTTAGTTGGGCGAAATACAGGAAGATCTCTGTTTCTTAAGCCATCAAAAGCTTGCGGGCTAGTAACTTCATGAATAAAATGTGTGTTGATATACAAAACTTCTGGATAGCCTTCTTTGCTATATACCACGTGGTTGTCCCAAATTTTGTCAAATAAAGTTTTCGCCTGCTGATTCGCCATATGTTGCTTTAATTAATGTGCTAATAATTTTCAAATATAGCCGTAAACTGTGAAAAAGCCAAATTTGAAATTTGAGAAAATGAGCTATTAAAATCTTAAATACGGTTATATGATCAATTAAAATAAAATAATTAAAAATGATTGACCGTGAATCGTATACTAAAATACCCGAAATTTAATAATGATAAAATTTCGGGTATTTCATTCATTCTTAAAATATTGGGTAGTAGCATTATTTTCTAATATCCTTGATGACACCCATTGCTTCATGCAGGTAGATGTCTTTTTTAAGTGTTTTAATAAATGATTTGTTGCGTTCAATTTTAGTAGAATCAACAACCGTTGTTTCATCAGCTTTTAGAATTTTGAAATCCCAATCTGCAATTTCTTTGTCAATGTCTTTAAATTTATCATCTTCTTTTTTAGAATTGCTTAATTCTTCTCTGTATTTCACCAGCGATAAAGTTTGAACGGTATTGTCTTGCTTGTGTTTCAAATGTTCAGCACTTGCATTGATCATTTTGAATACTTCATTCTTTTCAACCCTTGCTGCACTTTTGGCTTTTATTTTTGCCAAATCAGCGCCATTTTTCAACACCCATTCATCATAAACTGCTGGTGCAATTTGATCCCATGGCATGGCGTAATCCATTTCCTTTTCACCCAAATCAAGGTATTTATAAATATCTGGAACAATTACATCCGGAACAACACCTTTTAATTGCGTGGAGCCACCATTGATTCTATAAAACTTTTGTGTCGTTATTTTAGCTGAACCAATCGGATTTAATTCTTTGTACATAGAGGGTAAATCAAGTTCGAAAATTCGTTGTACGGTTCCTTTTCCAAAAGAGGTATTACTACCTATAATAACTGCACGTTTATAATCTTGCATGGCTGCCGCTAAAATTTCAGAAGCAGAAGCACTGAATTGATTGATTAAAATCACCAAAGGGCCGTCATAAACCACACCTTTATAGTCATCTTTCAAAACATACGGCTCATGTTCTTTACTTTTCACTTGAACGATTGGCCCTTCATCTATAAAAAAACCTCCCATGGTTACCACATCTTGTAAAGAACCACCACCGTTATTTCTCAAATCAAGCACTATTCCTTCTACATTTTCAGCTTTAAGTTTGAGTAGCTCTTTTTTAATGTCCTCAGAACAACTTCTACCACCTCTATTGTTAAAGTCTACATAAAATGAAGGTAAATTAATGTACCCAATTTTTTGACTGTTTTTCGAATCATTTACCAAAATTGATTTGGCGTAAGATTCTTCCATCACCACCACATCACGTAAAATAGAAATTACTTTAATAATGCCACTGGGCTTTTTAACCGTTAGTTTTACCCAGGTTCCTTTTTTACCCCTGATTAATTTTACCGCATTATCAAGACGCATGTCGACTACATCTACAGGCTCCTCATTTCCCTGACCTACTTTAAGAATTAAATCTTCGGCTTTCAATTCGCCTTGTTTGGCAGAAGGAGAACCTGGCATAATGGCCATTACTTTGATATAACCTTCTTTTTCCTGAAGCGTCGCTCCTATACCTTCTAACCTGCCTGAAAGTTGAATATCAAAATTCTCTTTGTCTTTGGGAGGGAAAAAATCACTGTGTGGATCAAACACATGTATGATAGCATTGATATATTCGGAGAAGCGGTCAGTCTTGGTTACTTTTGACAAACGCTTGAACATTTCTTCATGCGTCTTGGCAACCTTTGCCCTGGCCTCAGCCTCCAGTACAACAAAAGATTTGATTTTAACCGTCGTATCTTTCGTCTCTTGCGCTTTTTCCTGAATTTCTAATTTACCAACTATATTTATTAACACCTGATATTTCAAGTACTTACGCCAAAGTTCTTCAAGTGCTGTATCATTGGCTGCAAACGCACGTTTTTCTGCATCCAATTCTACTATTTCATCTACGGTAAAATCAAACGGGTTGTCTAGTATATTTTTGTAAAAACTATTTACAATTTCAATCTTTTTATTGAACAAACTATTCGCTGCTTCGAAATAATTGAATTGCTGAGATTCAAGTTCGTCATCAAGATTCTTGTCAAATTTTTTCAGAAAAGCATAATCAGCTTGGTTAAAAAATCTTTTGTTGTAATCGAGGTCTTTGAGGTGACTTACAAAAACTTTAGATGAAAAATCATCGTTAATTTCAGGAGCAGAATAGTGGTATTGAAGCATATTTTGCAATACGGCAACCAATACTACTTTTTGCTTCTCTGTTTCATCAATGAAAACATAAGAACTAAATATACTTAAAAGTACTACCGCAGCAAATACTACCTTTATTCTCTTTAAGAACTTCAACATATTAATAATTAAGCATTTAAAATATTTACTTTAGCACAGTAAATTGCCTTACAAGTTCAGAATAAAATTAACTTTAACAATTTTTTATTTCAAAAATTTTAAAGTTTTTTTGTCTAATTGTGATGAAATATAAAATAAAAATTAACTTGCAACACTGTTTAAATAAAACTAAAATTTATTAATTTATGAAAAGAATAATTCTTGTAGCAGGATTTGGTTTACTGACAAGCGTTTTAGCTGTCGGTCAAACTACACCAAAAAAAGCTGCGACAACAACCACTAAAAAGAGTACTACCACAACTAAAAAAACAATGAATCAAGGTAATTTTGAAATTAAAACTAAAGCAGAAAGATTAAGCTATAGCTTAGGCGTTAATATTGCTGCCAACATCACCAAACAAGGTTTTGATTCTTTAGACACAAGAGCACTGGCTCAGGCATTTAAAGACTTTATCGGCAAACAACCACTTTTGGTTTCTGAAGGTGCAGCGGAACAAGTCATTCAGGAATATTTTGCAAATTTACAAAAAGAGAAAGCAGGTAAAAATAAAGCTATTGGAATGGCATTCTTAGAAGAAAACAAGAAAAAACCAGGAGTTGTAACGCTTCCAAGCGGTTTACAATACCAAGTAATTACTGAAGGTACTGGCCCAATTCCTAAAGATTCTAACACCGTAACGACACATTATCATGGAACTTTGATTGACGGAACAGTATTTGATTCTTCAGTGCAAAGAGGACAACCAGCTTCTTTTCCAGTGAATGGGGTAATCCAAGGTTGGGTTGAAGCATTACAATTGATGAAAGTTGGTTCTAAATGGAAATTATTTGTTCCTTCAAACTTAGCTTATGGCGAACGTGGTGCTGGTGGAGCAATCGGACCTGATGCAGCGTTAATTTTTGAAGTAGAATTAATTTCTATCGATAAGTAATTATAAAACTCTTTGAATAGCGGTTTATAAACTATAATTATGTTTATAAACCGCTATTTTTATGTATACACCTCAAAACTTTTCACGATTTACATAACTGTAAACCGATAACTGTAAACCGAAACTTATAATGAATAGAGCCGAATTATTTGAGCAAATCCAAGCCAAAGGAAGTTATTTATGTGTTGGACTAGATGCCGACATCACCAAAATCCCCAAGCACTTGCTTCAATATGAAGATCCTATTTTTGAGTTTAACAAACAAATCATTGATGCAACCAAAGCATATTGCGTGGCATACAAACCCAATACAGCTTTTTATGAAGCCAATGGCGTAAAGGGATGGGTAAGTTTAAAAAAAACTTTAGACTATATCCCCAAAAATATTTTCACCATTGCTGATGCCAAACGAGGCGATATTGGCAATACTTCAGCCATGTATGCCCGTGCCTTTTTTGACAAAGCGACTACTGGTTTTGATTTTGATGCCGTTACCGTTGCGCCATATATGGGCGAAGATTCCGTAAAACCGTTCCTTGATTTTGAAAATAAATGGGTAATTCTCTTGGCATTAACTTCCAATGCTGGAAGTAAAGATTTGCAGGTATTGAAAACTACTTCAGGCAAATCGGTATACGAACACGTCATTGAAACCAGCCAAACCTGGGCAACTACCGATCAATTGATGTATGTGGTTGGCGCTACCAAAGCGCAGGAATTCAAACATATCAGAACACTGGCGCCGGATCATTTTTTATTGGTACCTGGCGTGGGTGCTCAAGGTGGTGACTTGAGAGACGTTTCTATCAATGGCATGAACAAACAATGTGGCTTATTGATCAACTCTTCAAGAGGAATTATTTACGCTTCCAATGGCGAAGACTTCGCTGAAAAAGCGGGCATTGAAGCAAAAAAAATTGCCTTGGAAATGAAAGAATTGTTGGCAAACATTTTAGGTTAATTGTATTTTCGATTTCTCTTTATTTTATAGATAGAATGTTTGGAACGAATTAGGTCTTTCAAAATGTAAAATATTGGTATGGCTTTCATTCAAATTAATCGCGATGAATTCATCTGTTGATTTTATTGTTTTTGAAAAATAAGTCCACTGATTTCATTGGAACCAACCCAACTCAATAGTAGCCATTTACATTCCAATTCAATAATATGAAAGTAAAAAACAATCATGCAAACGCTTAAAAAACATTCCAAAGCACCGTATAAATTACAAACTATTTATAAATTGCAGGAATAGTAAAACGTTATATTCATCTACCAATTCACTAAATGTCTTCATTCTTAATCATAAGTATTATCATTATCTATTTTGGCGCATTAATAGGCATTTCTATTTTTACCTCAAAAAATGCTGACAGTGATGCTTTTTTTGTAGGAAATAGGCAATCACCTTGGTACCTGGTAGCTTTTGGAATGATTGGGACTTCCCTTTCTGGAGTTACTTTTATTTCAGTACCTGGAAATGTGGGTAAATTTGGAATGGCCTATTACCAAATAGTACTCGGCTATATTGTTGGTTATATTGTGATTGGCATGGTGCTGATGCCTTTGTATTACAGGTTAAATTTAATTTCTATATATACTTATTTAGAACAACGATTTGGTTATTGGTCATACAAAACCGGAGCTTTTTTCTTTTTACTTTCAAGAACTTTAGGGTCATCATTGAGACTGTACCTTGCCGCCAATGTTTTACAAATATTCCTTTTTGATACCTGGAACGTACCTTTTGGTGTTACCGTAGCCATCACCATTTTACTGATTTGGGTGTATACTTTTAAAGGAGGCATCAAAACCATTATCTGGACCGATAGTTTTCAAACCATCTTTTTGATCAGTTCTGTAGCCATTTGTGTGGTGTTGATTTGTGGAAGACTGGACCTTGATTTTTCAAGTTTAATAAGCACGATTATGGAAAGTAAATATTCCAAAACATTCTATTTTGACGACATAAACTCTAAACTATTTTTCCCAAAACAGTTTTTCGGTGGCGCATTTTTAGCCATTGCCATGACAGGGCTTGACCAGGATTTGATGCAGAAAAACCTTACCTGTAAAAACATTGGTGAAGCACAAAAAAACATGTTCTGGTTTACAATCATATTGGTATTTGTAAACCTGTTGTTCTTGACTTTGGGTGCGTTGCTGTATATTTACAGTGCTCAAAAAGGAATTCCATTACCGGCTTCATCAGATGATTTGTTTCCAAGTTTGGCCTTACATGAGTTTGGTACCTTTGCAGGAATCTTTTTTTTATTGGGAATTATTGCCAGTTCGTATGCCAGTGCCGATTCCGCAATGACGGCTTTGACCACTTCATTTTGCATTGATTTCCTAAATTTCAAAGACAAAAACGAGATACAAAAACAACAACAAAAATTTAGGGTTCATATCGGCGTATCGTTGGTATTTTTAATCATTATCATCATTTTTAGAGAGCTCAATGACAGGTCATTAATTGATACGGTTTTGACCGTTGCAGCTTACACTTATGGCCCATTATTGGGAATGTATTCTTTTGGATTATTTACCAAAATTAAAATTAAAGATCAATTCGTACCTTTCATTTGTGTACTAAGTCCACTACTTACTTTCATCATCAATTATTATTCTAAAACTTGGATGAATGGCTATGAATTTGGTTATGAATTATTGATTTTAAATGGATTAATTACCTATTTATGTTTACTTTTAATTCAAGATAAGAAAGCTTAAAAACGAGACAAATGTTTAGATTACTTTTAATGGTTGGCGTTATTCTTTTTTTCAGTGCTTGTTTACGCCTTGATGATAATTTGTATAATGCAAAGAAAATTGATCATTATGAATTGGACAATTATAAAGGCGAGCAAGACTTTATATTGGATAACAGTTATGATATTGCTGATAGCCTAATTCATTTATTTACCTTGGCTTCAAAAACGCCAACAGAGAGTAATTCAACAACAATTCATGCCATTTATATCGGTGATATTGGTTGTATAGCTACTGACACTGTCATTATGTATTGTCATGGAAACAAATGGCACATGGATTTTTACTGGCAGCGGGCTAAATTATTGGCCCATGTTGGTGGGAAAAACAACTTTGGCGTTTTAATGTTAGATTACAGAGGGTATGGAATGTCTGAAGGAAAAACTACGGAAGATGGCATGTATGCAGATGTGAATTCAGGATTAGAATGGTTGAAATCCAAAGGATTAACTGGAGAAAAATTAATCATGTATGGATTTAGTATGGGCACGGCATCCGCTACCAATTTGACTGCTGTACCTACTGTTTTAAATCCACATTGGTTGGTGAACGAAGCGCCTTTTGCCTCTGCAGAAACCATGGTTCAGGATGCAACAGGTTTAGCCATTTCAGGTACTTATGTTGTAGACCTAAAAATTGACAATGCTGAAAAAATAAAGCAAGTGAAACAACCTTATTTATGGTTGCATGGTACTAACGATAGCTTTTTAAAGATTAATACCAACGGAGAAGTTGTATTCAAAAATTATGGAGGTTCAAAAGGAACAGCCCTAAGAATACCATCAGCCGAACACGGAAATATTCCATTAATACTTGGATTCGACAATTATAAAAATACACTCTGGAATTTTGTAAATCAACCATAATGTATAGATTTTTGGTAGTCCAAAGTTTGAAAAAAACTTTACAATCTTAAAATAGTAATAATATACAAAAAATTATACGCTTCATCTGCACGATTGGGATTTGTTCAAGTTTGACGTTATTTGCTCAAAAACCCAAAGAAACAATTTCTGAATTAAAAGAATATGCATCACTTTATATAGAAGATGATGATTATGAAAGTGCGCTTCCTATTTACCTTTCATTGGATTCTTTAGAAAAGCGAAACGCTAACAATACCTTTATGGTTGGAGTTTGTATGATGAAAACATCCCGTCAATTGAAAGCTGTGAAATATTTTGATAAAGCCGAAAAAGATGGTTGTAAAGACCAAAAATTA
>Ga0209353_10000875_pt1 | contig 17668 bp, 25 predicted proteins | sample LauGreSpBDMM15SD_2_FD_187561 | JGI IMG/M metagenome (GOLD analysis project Ga0209353, IMG submission 187561) | Freshwater lake microbial communities from Lake Michigan, USA - Sp13.BD.MM15.SD (SPAdes) (version 2) | ecosystem: Environmental > Aquatic > Freshwater > Lake | place: Lake Michigan...
CTTCGTTCGCCACCAACCTTGGTCCATTGTGTACCACTGTATGTAAATGTAGCCCATTCACCGTTGCCATCATCTATAACATAACATTGGTCACCTACCAAGGCATTTAATGCATCACGGGCCGTCATGTTGGCCACCACTGAAGTGCCACTTGATCTGATACCTTGCTCAATGTTTAGTCCCAATGCATAGCGACCGTTTTGTCCACTTAGTACACCTGCAGTGTCTAAGAACTGGCCAGCAAAATCTCGTATAGTTAATGGTCCACCATCTACTCGAATTAAACGTAGCGCACTTGTTGTTGTATTAGCAGGCGTGCTACTTGGCAAGCTAGACAAAGAGTTTGTACCAGCAAAGTTGTTGCTATTCTGGTCTGGAGAAATATTTACAATAGTAATTGCTCCACCAGCATTATGTCGTAACCCTACAACGCTACCATCAATAACACGAGCAACAATGTCTGTAATCTTGGCGGCATTAATATCAGCAACCATGTCATTTACATCAGACACACTTGGGTCACCGTAAGCGGCACTACCGCTTGTAGTTGTTGTAAATGTTATAAGTGTTCCGTTAATTTCTGCACTAAAAGGAACATAGCCGGCAATAATACCATAAGCACTACCTTGCCCGCCTACATCGCTTGCTGTTTCTGTTGCGGCTCCGACCTTGACGGCTGTTACCTTGTGTGCCGCAGTGTCATTGTTAATCAATGCAACTGCATCATCTAATGTGTACGTACCATTGCCACTGTACAATGGAACTTGAATTCTGTTAATTTCTACAATATCGCCGTCGGCCCCTGCTGGATCAATACCAGTACCTGTTGTAGATGTAACAATAGCATCAGACACCTTCATGTAGATTGGTCGTCGGCTATTATCGTTTACTGTCAAGTCACCGCTTCCGTCTAAGCTGGGATATAGGTAATCTCCTACTGCACCAGGAAGTCCAGGAACAAAGTCAATAATACCGTTGGCTGGCCGAAGAATAAATTGGTCTGGCCCAGGACCTGGATATATTACAGTACCTAAGAATCTACTAATGTTGTTGGCATTGCTTAATGAAAACGTTCCAGTCTCAATGCAAACTGCATCGCCTTGTTCAAATCCATGCGCTGTTTTTTCTAACAAATAATTTGTTAACGGGTTCATGTATTGAAAGCGACTCATTACGTTTGTAAAGAAGTCAGCGGCCGCATCACCTGGAATAGGATCCAGCATTGGGAAACCCAATTCATTAATCTGGAAAAAGATAACTGGACCTGGTGTACCAAACAGGCCAAAGCCAGTTGGATCACGGAATGTATTGTAGCGTAATCTATCTTCGACAATGGCAGTTAAAGAGTTGTTGCCTTTTTCACTGATGCTCATAATCTGACAAACTTTGCCATCCAATGCACCAGCAACAAAATCACCTACCTCAATGTCCTGCGCATTGAATGCAAATGGTGTGCGAGTTAAGTTGCTACCATGGTTCCTATCTTGGACTGTAAATGTTACTTGCCAGCGATAGTACTGCGGGTTCTGGCCGCCAGACCAGTACGGATCATCGCTTGCATTGGCATGAGGCCAAAGAGCTACTGTGCTAAAGGAGTCGGCTGTACCTGAAAGTACTTTAGCTGGCTTGTTTAGCCCAATGAAGCTGGTTTTCCAAGCATTAATTGACATTGTTTTCCTTTACGCACTTAATAAGAATTGTACTACGCAATGTGTTGTTTGACCAACTGCGGCTGTGGAACCTGTTAACGCCTTTGTTAAACTCAGTGTCATGGTGTTGGCACTGGCATCAAATGCTGAGAACGCACTTGGTGAGCCACTTGATCCACCACCGGCAAGTGTTCTTGATGAATAGTCACTACCAATACTACGTGTCACAAATACATTACTTGCACGTTGATAACCATACACTTGTATGTTTAACGGAGCACATACGCTACCTGTGAAAGTAAATGTAACTGTCGCTGTGGTGCTTGTTGAAGTAGCAATAACAGCACTAATGCCACCATTCAATACACTTAAACTTGATAAATTACCACTTGCATCGTATTCAACTTGAACTGCGGCACGGAATACTCCTGAACTTGTGCCAGACCCGCCACCAGATCCACTGCTTACAGTACTTGGTGACCAGTTACTTCCATTCCAAACAAGTGCTTGACCTGTTGTTGGTGTTGTATCTGCTACGTCAGCAAATTGATTTAAATTGCTTTGTCCTAGTCGTGTGTCAAAACGTGCTGATGTATAATATAAGTTTGAACTACCTTCTGTGACATTGTCTGTGCTGGTGTTTAAACTAAATGTACCAGTTGAGCTGTTATAACTTAAACCTGTACCCGCTGCCAGGGCATTACGAGCCAGTGTATCGCTAAAGTACTTGTTTGTTGTACCTTGATTCAAGTTGTCAGTTGTTTTTGCCGCTAGTCTGTTATCCCAGCGAGTATTTGTAAAGTACTGGTTAGTTGAACCTTCGCTGACATCGTCTGTGTTTAAAACAACAACACCAGTTTTTGTGTTAACACTTGATACAGCACCAGATCCGCCACCGCTTGATGTTGCCGGAGTCCACGCACTACCTGTCCAAGTTAATACTTGCCCATTAGTTGGCGCAGATGTAATAGTGTCAACATCTGACAATGCATTAATGCTACTTGCACCAATACGTACATCAGCACGAGCATCAGCACGAGTGTTGGTAAAATATAAGTTACTGCCTTCTGTAATATAACTTGTGTTAGCACGATACTTGATTGTACCTGTTGTGTCATCGTAGCTTAATAAGCTAGTAATACTGGAATCACTGATTGAACTAATTGCCAATCTTGCTCTAGAATCTGTATAGTATAATCTAGTACCTTCAGTAACATCACTAGATGTAACGCCACTGATAGCTGTTGTAATGCTAACGTTGGCACTACCATCAAATGACACTAAACCAGTAACTTTACCTGTTAACGCAATATTTCTTGCTGTTGTTAGTTTGTTTGCCTTGTTAGACAAATCAACTTCTAGATCGTATCCGCTTTGTGTTGTAGCACCTAGGCCGTATACCTGAACACTACCAACTTTGCCATTGACCGTATAGCTAGTTCCTGTTGCACCTGTGGCGCCCGTATCACCCGTATCACCTTTGATACCCTGTATACCTTGTGCACCTGTATCTCCTGTGCTACCCTGTGGTCCAACTGCATTACCAGCATTAATTGTAACACCGTCTGTTAATGTGACTTGTAAATTTCCACCAGCATCAATTACTACACCACCATTGGCAATGCTTCGTCCTGACGGCCCAGCGGCACCTTGCGGCCCTTGTGGGCCAATTACTGTACCAGCATTGGTTGTAGTAGCATCTGTCAATGTAACTTGCAAATTGCCGTCGCCATCAACTACTATGCTATAAATTCCAAGGCCAGCTGGACCAGTTGAACCTTGCGGTCCTTGAGCACCTGCTGAACCAGTTGAACCAGTTGGTCCAATTACACTACCAGCGTCGACAGTTGTAGAATCTGTTTTTGTAATAATTAAGTTGCCACTGCCATTGACTGCGGCAGTTGTGATACCAACACCATTGGTACCATTTGAACCAGCAGGACCTGCGGCACCTGTGTCACCTGTATCGCCTTTGATACCTTGAACGCCTTGTGGGCCAACTACAACGCCAGCATCAACTGTAGAACTGTCTGATTTAACAATTAATAAACGACCAAAGCTGTTTACACTTGCTGATGTTACTGATAAACCTGCTGGACCTTGTGCGCCTGTATCGCCTGTGATACCTTGTATACCTTGTGCGCCTGTTGCGCCTTGTGGTCCAATTACGTTACCAGCATCAACTGTGGTGTTATCTTGTTTTGTTAAGATTAAATTACCACTGCTGTTTACAGTAGCACTCTTAATGCCTGATACATTACCAGCATCAACAACGCTGTTGTCTGTTAATGTTAATTGTAAGCGACCCAATAATGTTACTGTGGCGGCGCTGATTGATAAACCAGCTGTGCCTGCGGCTCCAGCAGGGCCAGCCGCACCTGTATCACCTTTGGCTCCACTATTAGCAACTGGTACAAAATTTGTACCATCAAATCCTAGGATTTGCCCTGCACTAATTGCACTTACGTTTACACCAGAAAGTGAATTTAGTGTTACTTGACTTGCAACTGCATTGGCAAATGTAGGATTGACTGATGAAGATACATTGGCTGTAAATTGGTCATCAACATATTTCTTAGTTGCGGCTTGTAAATCTAAAGTAGGAGCACCTGACAATGTCAATGCACCTGTCATTGTTCCACCGGCAATGTTTACCTTACCAGCTAGAGTACTTGTAATGTCTGTTGCAAAACTTGGATTGCTGGCAATTGCCGCTGCCAATTCGTTTAGTGTGTTTAACGCACCAGGAGCACCATTGATTAAATTATCTACTTGGCCTGTAACATAAGTTTGTGTAGCATAACCATTGTTGCTTAGATATGTGCCTACATCACTTAATGTAACACCACTACCCGAACCACCAACAGAACTGATAACACCATTGCTGATTAAAATAGTTGTTCCGTCGACTTTAACACCACCAAGTACACTTGTACTGGCAGTTGGCAATGTATAACTGCTACTGCCGCCACCCAATAAACCTTGTGTATCTGTTAATTGACTTACATCAGCTGGAATTGTTGGCTTGCCAGATAAATCTGCATATGAACCGCCAAACAATGCTGGCTTGCCAGTTAGGTCAGCATAAGCACCACTGAATAGAGTTGGCTTGTTTGTTAAGTCAGCGTAACTGCCGCTGAAACTGCTACCACCAGATATTGTTACATTGGCTGTACCATCAACAACTGAAACACTTGCACCACTAACAAAGTTAATACTTGTAAAGTTGCCACGGTTCGAAGCGTTTTCGTAAATTGAAACAGAATCTAAGCCGCCAGTGATAGTTGCTACATTATTGACTACATCAACACCTGGACCAACAAAGTTCAAAACTGTTGCTGTGCCGCGAGCAGTTCCGTCTTCTTTAATGCTGATGGAACCTGGACTGCTTCCTCCGCCGCCAATACTACTGCCAGCCAGGCTGATCATTAGTTTACCAGTTGAGTCATCGTAACTTGTTTGTAGGCCAATACTGATATCAGTGCCTACTTCAATTTGACTGGCTACAATATCTTGGACATCTTCTTCAGTCAAGCCGCCACCGCTGCCTGGACCGTTGGTTCCACCTTGTAGTTGTCCTCCTGAGGATGCGTTAATCGCCATTGTGTATTTCTCCTGTTATTCTTATAGGCTAAGGACTACTCTCTCGCATGTGCCCAAAGCAGATGCTGGTTGTCCTAAATGACTTCGTTGAATTTTTGCTCTTAGGTAAACAAAATTCCCAACTATATTAAATGATTCAATTTGAGTGTCAGGTGTTTCAACTTGGAAAAAAGTTGTGTTTGCACCAATTCCAACCGGGAACCAATCTGTTTCTCGAGGAGCATCACTCAGTGTGGCTTGAAGGATAAGATTTCCCTTGAAACCTTTAAGGTAGAACGCTACTGTATGCAGTCCGTTAGCAAAACCATAGTACCCGTCAGCACGAGTTGCTGGGCCAGTTTGGTCCAGATTGCCATCTGCAATCAACATATTGGAATTACGCATTGACATGCTGTTATTCCTTTATTACTTCAACTATTACATCTTCGCCCACAAGCTGTTGAATAACTGCTTCTAAATTAGATACAGTTTCATCATTTGCAAGAGTGCCTGCACTCTGCGATTCTTTGTGTAATTTGCTTAGTTTGATTACGATTAGTTCTTCGTGTATTTTTGCCATTAAAAAAGCCTCCGAAGTATTTAGCTTGGAGGCTTTAGTTTTGATTACAACAAATTATGACGGTTTGCGTATTCTTTCAAATCGATCAATGATTGATCCACATGTTAAGCGTAGCATTGCGGCATCCTCGGCACTGGCCAGATACAAATGTAAAGGTTGACCCCATCCGTAAACTGCAGGTGGCGCAGGTGACTTGATCAATTTTTCAAGCAGGCCAGCGGCGTGCCAATCGTTTGCATCAATTGATGCAACTGCTTCTTTAAATGTAGAAAGATGTGCAGTTTTGAACTCGTTATTGTATAAGATCCTTGCTCTGATAGGGAATCTCCCGTACCAGGGCTTGGCACGTACTACGTCATATGAATGAGCAGTTAACAAGTCCTTGGCTGCATCGTTTGTAGGTTTCCAAATTTCTAATATTGTGCCGCCCCAGCTACCAATCAAGTCTTCGAGTTCGGCTTCAGTTTTAAGAAATATGCTTAGATGAGTTTCCTTTCGCATGCCTGCGTCAGGAAACCTAGCTTTACACCAACGGCTAACACGCTCAAATTCTTCAGAGCGTAGCTTCCGTTCGCCTGCATCCATTCTTCTCCAGCCAGAGTAACCAAAGTCCTTTATATTGGGTTTAATTTCAATAATAGCTTTAAATGGCCATTGTTTCCAAAATAATCGCTGAGTATCACGTACTTTCATTAGGAAATTACAAGTTCATTTGATGCGCCACTGATGTGGTGTACATTTAAACCTTCCTTAATAATTCGCTTGGCAATTGGCAAACGAATCTCTTCGTTAATTAATCGCTTCATTGGTCTAGCACCCATTGTTTCACTGTAGCCATGTTCAGCCAAGTAATCCAACGCAGAATCATCAATGATAATAGTTTGATTTTGTTCGCGTAGTTGCTCGCGAATCTGAGTCATAAACTTATCAGCAACACGACGGATAACATCTTTATGCAAGCGATTGAATCTAACAGTGGCATCTAAACGATTGCGGAATTCTGGTGAGAAGAAGCGTTTTACAGCTTCATCACTTGCGGATTCATTAAATCCGCCACCAAAACCAATCACATTCTTTTCACTGTCAACTGCACCCAAGTTACTTGTTAAAATAACAAACGCATTGCGAGCACTTGCTTGCTTATTATCACTGCCTGTTACAATGCCATTGTCCATTAAGCCCAGTAATACTTGGATAACATCTGGGTGTGCTTTTTCAATTTCGTCAAACAATAATACACAGTTGGGCACACGTTCAAGTTCGTTGATCAACTTGCCAGATCCTGCTTTACCTTCGCCGTAACCTACATAACCAGGAGGGCTACCAATCAAGCTGGCAATTTTATGCGGCTCCTTGTATTCGCTCATATCAAAGCGGATTACTTCCATACCCAGGCCAGCGCCCAGTTGGTTTGCAAGTTCAGTTTTACCTGTACCTGTTGGGCCTACAAATAAGAAGTTGGCCATTGGGCGATTTACTTCTTTAAGTCCACTCTTGGCAATGTAAACCATGTTCATTAATCGCTCAATTGCTTCGTCCTGTCCAAACACGTTTGTACGCATACGGCTTTCAAGATCTGCAACTGCAACATTTTTCTGCTCACCCAGTTGATCAAGTGGTACACGTGTCAAGTCACTAATTTCTTGACGGATGTGATCTTTAGTGACATCTGTACCTGCTGGTGTGTTAGTAACACGTAGTCGGGCCATGGCCGCATCTAAGATGTCAATTGCTTTGTCGGGCAACTTCTTATCCAACATATACTTCATTGACAAGTCAATTGCAAGATCAATAGATTCTTCGCCAACTGCTAAGTTGTGGAACTTGGCATACACAGGCATCACTTGACGCAACATCAATTTGGTTTCTTCAACTGTGGGCTCGTTGATGTCAATCTTGGTAAAGCGGCGTAGTAAGGCACGATCCTTTTCAAAGTGTTCACGGAACTCTTCGTATGTTGTACTACCAACGCAACGTAGCTTGCCTTTTTCTAAACTAGGCTTGAGCATGTTTGCTACATCCATGCTACCTTGGCCACCTGCGCCGGCCCCCATGATCATGTGTATTTCGTCAATGAACAAGATGGCATCATCACGTTCTTCTAGTGCTTCTAGCACCTGTTGCATACGCTCTTCAAAGTCCCCACGATAGCGAGTGCCAGCCATCAGCTTGCCCAGGTCAAGACTGTAAACAACTTTACCTTTAAGCACTTCAGGCACTTCGTTGCGAATAATAGCAACTGCAAGACCTTCTACAATGGCAGTTTTACCAACACCTGGCTCACCAACCATGATAGCATTGTTTTTCTTTTTACGAGTAAGTGTTTGTGCAAGTCGAAACACTTCCTTCTCACGACCAATTAGAGGGTCAATCATTTGCTTTTCGGCACTCTTGTTCAAGTTTGTTGTGTACTTGTTTAGAATCTTTTCACTGTCTCGTTTCTTTGCGCCTTTACTTTCTTTACTGCGGCCATCTTTAAGACGTCCAACATAACTAATAATTGCATCTTTAGTTACACCATTCTTAATCAAGAAGAAGTTGGCGTGGCTATTCTTTTCGCTTGAAATACTAATAAGCAAATCAAGTGGTTCCATATGACCACGACCTGTAAAGATTGCCTGCGTGTAAGCACGGTTAAAGCAACGCTCTAAGGTTGCTGTTTTACGTGGCTTAGTGACACCTTCAACTCTGATGTCTTCTTGCTCACGCAACCAATTGTCAATTTCATCTCTGAGAGAGGTAACATCTACTTGGAGTTCGGTTAAGACGTCCTTGATTTCTTCCTCGTCTAACATGACTCTTAGAATATGCTCAAGCGTTACATATTCGTGTTCACGACTCAGTGCTTCCTGGAAGGCCTTTGCAATAACTTCGTTAATGCGACCGTTGTTTTCTTCTTGTGCCATATTACCCTTTAATTTTTCGTAATTTCTTTTGTTGACGTGCTCGTGCAAGTTGCAATCCTAGCGTAGAACTTCGACTTGTAAATAATACTCCGTCTAGGTGTTCTAGCTCATGGATGTAGCACCTTGCTAACAATCCTTCAAACTTCTTCTCTACCACTTGCCCGTCGAGTGTAGTATATCTTGCTTGCACCCATTGTGGCCTCTTGATATTTAACCAGAGAGCTGGGTACGATAAACACCCTTCTACGGCGATAGATTGATCTTCACTTGCGGCAAGAATTTCAGGGTTGATACACACGTAGTTTGGGCCTTCTTGCGGCCCCATAACAAACATGCGTACAGCCATCCCAACTTGTGGTGCCGCAAGCCCAATGCCTCCATTGAGCCACATAATCATAAACATTTCTTTGCTTAGATGTTCCAGTTCAGCAGTTGGGTCAACTGGTGGTATTGCAATTGATAGGATAGGGTGGGTGTCTTTGACAAGTTCTAACATATGATTATTTTACTATACTTTTTCTTTTAAGTCAATGATTGTCTTATTAAGATCATCTTCGGCCAGTGCTGGAATGATTACTACAATTTCTAAAAATGCATTATGACGAGATGTTGAGCCTCTAATATTAAATCCTTTTTGCTTTAGCCTAAGTTGAGATTTTGATTGTGTGCCAGCTGGCACTGTGATTTCTATTTCGGTGCCGCCAATGTCAGTTAATTTTACAGTAGCACCAAACATAGCTTGCCATACACTTATTTGCAATACTGCAAACAAATCTTTACCTTGCATGCGCCAAACAGGATGCGGTGCAATGTTTAACTTGACATATAAATCACCAGGCGGTTTCCCGTGTAGTAGTGTACTGCCTTCGCCTGCATATCTTATTTTGATATCACCTGTGCAGCCTGGCGGGAAGGTTACTGTCATATTTTTTACATTAGCATCGGGGAGAGTGAACTCTATATGCTTAGTAAACCCAAAGTGTGCTTCTTCTAGCGAGCATGGAATAGAGATATTGATATCGGGATTTTTGACATCACCGTCCCACCCATCTGAAAAACTCCAATTTCTTGAGCCAGCTTTGCGGCCCATGTTGAACATGTCATGCAAATCCTGAAAGCCCGTGAACGCAGGATCAGCATTATGCTTGGCCTTACCGGATGTTATTGCTTCGTATGCAGCCTGTATCTCTTGGAATTTAGCAGTATCACCGCCTTTGTCTGGGTGATGCTTTGACGCAAGTTTACGATAAGCCTGTTTGACTTCCTCGTCTGTTGCACTTCTTTGGAGCCCTAAAGTTTGATAATAGTCCATAATTGCAGTATAACACGAATCGTATATACTGTCAACTCACTTTACTTCTTTAAATATCTTTTGTTGGTCCTTGTACCACTCTTGCCAGGCATCAGTTACAGCGGCACATTCGTGATACTTGCTATAGTTTTTAGAAACAGTATCCATTAGTTCGCTTAGTTTAACTTCTGGCTTATCAATGGTTTTCAAAGGATTGCATTCTTTTAGTAACAATGCAGGTGCTTCAGGAAACGTGCGTTTGACCGGCACAGAGGTCGAGCATCCTGTTAGCAACAATGCTGAAATAATAATTATTTGGGTAAGTAGTCGCGCCATGATTTCTTCACTTTTGGTACTGCCAGTGCATTATGCTCAGCTGAGCCAACGACAGTAGCAGGAGTTATTATTTCGTCTATTGATTTGTTTAATGCACTTGCATCATGTGCCTTGATCGCTGCCTGTGGAATTTTACACTCGGCATCATACTTGACAATTTCGCGATCGATGTATTCGGTAACAGTTGCACCTTTTTCTTTGATAACTTGTGTTTTAGTAACAACCTTGGTAACAACCTTGGTGTTTACTTGTGCAGACTTTACTTCAGCCTGTGCCACTTTAACTTCAAGCTCAGCTACGCGAGCTTTCCATTCAGCATCCTTTGCAATGCCGCCTTCATACCATACGCCTAGTATTGTTAACAGTACACCAGCAACTTGAATTGGCAATGAGTACTTGGCCACTACTGGTACCATTCGTAATGCCCAGCCAGCCAAGAGGGCAAGTACACCTACAATTAATATCAGGTGAAATACAAAATCAGGCAACCAACTTAAAATCCACACTTTATTATCCTTTGTGCCTATACGTAATGCGACCCTTGGAGATATCGTACGGGCTTAGTTCAACATCAACTGAATCACCTGGCAAAATTGTAATTCGATTAACTCGCAGTCTTCCTGCTAAATGCCCTAGTATCTCTTGGCCTGTTTCCAATTTAATCATAAATTGTGCATTGGGTAATGCTTCGGTGATTTGGCCTTTTAACTTAAAATTTTCTTCTTTAGCCACTATTAATATTTCGTTAAATTTTTCATTCTCATATACCATTCTCTGCTTTCTGCAGGCAACGCATATAATTTCGCGTCTTGTATAATTTTAGCATTTAACTGGCCTAATGTCAAGTCATTTCGTTGTCCATCCATGCCTACAAACTTCCATTGTTGGGAATCAGTTGCATGTTCAATGTCCTCAATGATGTCGAGAATCTTTTGGCAAAGGCCCGGCAACCGTTTTAATTCAATATACACATGGAACTTTCCATCCTTGTCACTGGCATCACTTACTTCGACGTCTTCAATTCCAGCCGCGGACCATTCTAAATATGCGCCAAGGTCTGTTGCAGCCGCAACCGAATTGGCCTTGAACGCAACTACCACTGTATCTGACTCTGTGCCCAATTTAGGTTTGAAACGGTCGATTTCAATTAGCGGAGCAATAGTGTCCCGCAAATCGCCTTCACGCAAACTTTCATTAAGTTTATACTTCTTCACTTGGTAGCTCCGGTGTAGCAGATGCAGTTGGAGACTCGGCACCATCTTGTAGGCCTTGTTCACCATCTAACTCATCTTCGTATGCAGATTCAATACTATCGTAATCAATGTCGTCTGTGTCCTTGACTTCTTCACTTACATCCAACAGTGCCTTTGGAATGCGCAGGTTAATTAGCCATACCTTCTTTTTAACTGTACGTGGGATACGATCGCCATCTACTGTAGTAACAAGGTCCTCTGCATTTTCTACTTTGGCAAAGGTTTCAACTATGTCTTTTCCAAACTTTACCTTACACCCGTTCTTGATAAGGCGCATGGCAGCGTCGGGATTTGGCATCATTTTAGTTGGATACATCAGTGTAAGCTCTACCCAATGTCTTTCGACAAAAGGCCCGTCAACAATTTCACCTTTGATCCAATTTTCATACGAATATACATCCATACGGTCTAGAATACGGTCAATTTCAACTAGTGTGTCGATAACGTTGGGACTATTGTGTATAGTATCCAAGTTTTTGTAAATTATATCTTGTGTTGGCATAGTGAGATATTTAGCATAATATTGCCGTTACCCTGCCCGAGTTTGGCATATAGATTAAATAACTTTGGTTCAGCGATGAATCAGCCCTAAGAAAATGGGTTGACATTTGAAGAAATCCACAAACTTTGACACATATCAGCCCGACAATTCTTATTGTAAAGGAGCAAGATGAGAAAGCAACAAAAGCGCACTCCAGTGAGTGATCGTAACAGTGACCGCAACGGTGACCGTAGATTTGATGGTAATGCAGTAATTGATCTAAATCACTTTAGGCAAGAAGATAAACCATCAAAGTATAAAAGAGTAGAAATTACGCCACGTAATTTACGCCAAGAAGATTATTTGGCACACTTAGAAAACCCAAGAAAAGACATGGTATTTGCACTAGGCCCAGCGGGTACAGGCAAAACTCTCATCGCCACGTTATGGGCTGTAAAACAACTAAAAGCTGGACAAGTAGATCGCATTGTCGTGACGCGACCAGCAGTCAGTGTAGATGAACAGCATGGTTTCTTACCAGGCACACTTGAACAAAAGATGGCGCCGTGGACTCGTCCTATCATGGACGTACTGCGCGACTACTGGAATGTCAAGCAGATTGAAGGCATGCTAATTGAAGGTACAATTGAAATTGCTCCACTTGCATACATGCGAGGTCGTACTTTCAAGAACAGTATCATCATTGGTGACGAGTTGCAAAACTCCACAGTTAGCCAAATGAAGATGTTGCTTACTCGCATTGGTGAAGGATCCAAGATGGTCATCACCGGTGACTTGAATCAGCATGATCGTGGATTTGAAGTAAACGGTCTAGGTGACTTCATTGAACGACTAACAGCCGATGCAAGTTCTAGAATGAGCCTGGTCAAGTTTGACCGTATCCACGTTGAACGTCATCCTGCTGTGGCCGAAGTACTACGAATCTACGGCGACGAAGATTGATTACGAGTTAACAATGCTGTAAATTTCTTTCCAGTTATTGACTCTACGGACTGCGCTGTTATAATCTTTATTATACGGCGCATCCATTAACAATGGGGTTAGCCCAAATTTAATACCAAGCTCTGCATTGCTTAACTTGTCTTCGATCCAGTAAAGTTTGCTGTCTTGATACTTTACTAGTTCAGTACCCTTATCGCTGTGCAGTGGTAGCACATGCAAACTTTTAAACACACCCTCACCAAACACATTAATTAAATTGTTCATTCGAAGTCCATATGTCCATGGATGCTCTCCTGCTGTGGTAATAACAACAAACTGCCAGCCTTCGCTAGATAACTTCTTTACGTACTCTACACTGTCTCTCCACGGTGCAAGTGATTCAAAATCGCTGCTACTATTAAACTTTCCCACCAGATCGGAGCCAAGTCCATGCGGAATTCCGTACCGATCATTGACACTATAGTGTGAGTCATATGCTGGATTGAACTTGTATCCTAGACGTTGGATCCATATTTTAAACTTTTCTTCCCAGTCAAGTAATACGCCGTCACAGTCGGTTAAAATAATTTTATCCACGGAATACCCTTTCCAATTCCACAAATGTTGCACTTAGGTTGATCTCCGGATCTGCAACTAGCCCGTGATTGACCAGTCCTTTACGAATTAACAGCAGTGCTTGGTCTTGCGAGTCTTCATCCTTGCCCCATAGATCCAAATTACGATACATGAACTGAAACATGTCTTCGTATTCTTCTAATGTAATTTGCTTGATGATCAAGTTACGAGCTTCACGCAGTCGGCCTTGGCGGAACAGGTCTACCATTGCCAGTTTATAATCATTTGTGGCATCATCAACCATTGGAACTTCTAGTGTTCCACTAGAGCTTCGCATTTGCACACTGTTGATTGCTTTGCGCAAGTCTGGATAACAAATTTTAACATACAAACTCAATGTATCTGCATCCAGTTCCACACCTTCTGTAACTAGGATTTCAGCCAAACGCCTGGTAAAGTCTGTTTCGTCCAAGCGTTTAAATGCAATAGTTTGCAAGCGACTATGCAATGCAGGGATAATCTTGTTGGGGTAATTACAAGTTAAGATGAAGCGAACACTTTCGTGATACTGCTCCATCATCCCACGCAAAATTCCTTGCGCAGGTGGAGTAATGTAATCAGCTTCATCTAGCAATACAATTTTAAAGGGACCTGACGACATCGTGGAACAGAAATTACTAATCTTAATACGAAGTGTATCAACACCGTTATCCCTACTAGCATTAATGTGCAAGAACTCTGCTGGGTCAATGCCGAGCTCATTGACAAGAACTTTTGCCAGTGTAGTTTTACCCGAGCCAGCGCCACCTGCCAACAACATGTGTGGAATGTACTTGTCTTTAATCCAAGTCTTGACCATGTTCTTTTGCTCTTTATTGATCCACACATAGTCGTCAGTTGTTTGTGGTCTATACTTCTCTACCCATAGCTCTTTCATTTGTACACCTCTAGTATTTGTTTAATGTCTTTGTGTTTTATAATTATAAACGAAGTCAAGCCGCTTGTCAACTTCATTGGCAAATCTAAATGAATGGTTACTTCGGGATTGGGATCGCCGCCCACCTTGTTGCGATCATTGCCCACTGTGCCAACAAACGGAATTCGGTTGTAGTGACCAAATACTCTATCACCGATAAAGTACTTGGGTTTGGGAGCATTGCGCTCGAAGTACTCAGCTAGACTGGCCATATAACCATGCATGCAATAAATTTGCAGCTTCGTCAAATGATTCTGCCAATACAGTTGCAGTAATTTCTTTGTCGTCAATTCGCAGATCAAACGGTACTACACCATTGATACGAAACACTTCGGGGAGCTCTGTGACAACAGTAAACTCTTGTAAATTACGAATACGATTGATTACGTCTGTTGCATTCATACGACTTTTCCCAATCCTAACCAAATCAATTGCTCTAGCTCAGTCTGATAGTCTTTGCCAAGTCTACGTTTTTCGTAGATAGACATCAAGATGTCTTTGCCGTCTCCAAACTCACCTGTGCCAACACCACGACTGTCCAATTCTTCAATTAGATCGTCTGTTTCAAAATCGCCCAAGTCAACATCTACTTCGACTTCTTTGTACATAGTTTTATACATTACCAGTTACTCACATCTGTAATATCAATTTTTGTGTCTGCTTTTTCAAACAGATCAAATCGTACGCTAATGGTTGCGCCAATGCCGCTTATGCTTTCTGACTCAACTGTAAAGTTTTCAGTAGCAATGAACCGATCCATCATTTTATACAATTGGCCAATTTGCTTTCGTGTCAATGTAATTGTATTCATACCATTTCCTCTGCGATACCTAACACTTCTGCAATGATAAGCAATGCGCCTGCTTCGGCCACATGCCCAACAAGTAATGCGCCACCTGCAACAATGCGAATTAGACTTTTTGCCAAACTAACATAAAAATGTTTTCGGCTAGTATCTTTAGGTTGAATTTCCATTAATATTTTCCTTCTAGTTTATTGATAAACATGTCCTGCTCGTGCTCGCTGATCCATTCCTCTTCGCCATAAAATTTTGAGCACTTATCTAACTCGCGAGATACTTTCCATAATATCTCGTAAAGTTTTTTCTTGTGTTCAAATTGATTATAGCCATCCATGTGCGGATCAGTAACTTTCCAGCCCAGTGATTCGATGGCCCAGAGTAAATCTTGCTGGCTTAATTTTTCCATAGCCTTTTCCAAAGATTTTTAATAGATTGACCTAGGTTGAAATACCTTAGGTAGTGGCTGGGAAGGTGTGCAATAAATGGTGGGTGCAAGGGGCATCGTCCCTGATTATACGCACATGATGGTGAATACGCTTTATTGCAGGTACTACAGTTGTCTGTGTTCATGCTGTTATTATAACAAACATGAACACGGAAGTCAACTTATCGTGCGCCGAAATCCTCAGCTTTTGCACCATCTGGCTTGGTGTCAATGCCCACGCCGATGTAGTTGTCGTCTGGCAAGTCGTCTGAAACAATAAGGCATTCTTTATTATCAAGGTGAACCAGCTTGAACTTCTCGCCTGCATGCTCGCACTCAAATTGGCGGCTCCATCGTCCATGTGATACCAACACATATTGACCAGGCTGCACCCAATCGATGCCTTCACCTACTAGCACTACTCGGGCCCAACGTGGACGGATGCCGCGGTCTTTGCCGTTTTCACCAGCAATGATAATTCCACCAGCAGTAACACGCTGTTCTAGTCCAGTTAGTTCTGCTAGGATGCGGTCTTTTAAAGGTCTAATAACTGTCATTCTTGGCTTTCTTTTGGAACAATTTCAATGCTGCCATCTGAAAATTCAACTTCGGTGGCAGGACCTGTATCTGCAATAATGTCACGTGTGCTAACAATAGTTGGCTCAACTGCTGACACAACTTCTTCTACAGGAGGAAGCTTTTGTATAGGCTTAATTGTATCGTCTGCTTTCAGGCTAACTGACTTGCTTTCGTTGTTTTTAAGATCGGCAGCTACTCTTGAAATAGTCTGCGTAGGAATCTTAATATTGCCCTTTGCATCAATAATATCGCCTCGAGCATTCATTGGAACATTACCAATCGCTTTTTGCTCGCCATTTTTTTCAACAAATGCACTCATGTTGAACTCGCGGCCGCGATGTGTTTTGTATCTTGAATTTGCGCTCATCTTATAAACTCCTTAATATCTAAATTGTACTTAATCGGATTGATCTGGTGAAGTCCTACCAAGAACAACAAGAACGAACTAACTGAACTTCCCCTACCTACACCCCAGACTATATGATTGTCTTTCATGACCTGTACCATATAAATCATAAATCGCAACATTGGCTCTAACCCACGTTCTCTAAATAACACCAACTCGTCTGCTACTCGAATTGCTTCATTCATGGAAGTAATTTTACTAGCAAAGAATACATCCAAGTCTAGCTCAGCATATTGAATTGGTAAGCCCCACTGTTTCATTGCCTCACTTGGTGTTTCGGGCAGTGCCTGCTTAAAAAATACAGGAGGCAATCCCAAGTCATGACACCCATTGACATACGAGTCTAAGAAGTTGTCGTTTATAGTCAACGGACCTTTCTTGTCTTGGTATAACAACTCGACAAGATCGTTTTCCACTAAGGTAGTAGCTGGCATATTAGACAATGCTGTCTTTGAATGGGTCACTGTTATTACTTGCATCAAAGCTTTGTTTGTATCCAATTTCCCACATGGCATGTCGAATTGCATCCATGTGGCCGTGCATTTGATTCATTACGTCTTGACTGGCACCGCCACCAAATGCGGCATTATACCGTTTGGTGATTAAACGTTGCTGCTCCATGAGTTCATCAAATGTCATACCGTAGTATTTAGAGTACATATTTTATCACTTGTTAACCAGGATTAAAACTGCTACCACATCCACATGAGGATTCTGCGTTTGGATTCTCAATCGAAAACCGTGCGCCGGATAAATCTTCTTTAAAGTCAATGGTAGCACCAGCTAGGTATTGCATACTTGTTGCATCAATTAGCACCAGACGTTCTTCACTGAGTGGAAGTTCAAAATCATCTTCATTTTTCTCTTCGTCAAATGTAAAGCCAT
>Ga0209353_10000878_pt1 | contig 17626 bp, 13 predicted proteins | sample LauGreSpBDMM15SD_2_FD_187561 | JGI IMG/M metagenome (GOLD analysis project Ga0209353, IMG submission 187561) | Freshwater lake microbial communities from Lake Michigan, USA - Sp13.BD.MM15.SD (SPAdes) (version 2) | ecosystem: Environmental > Aquatic > Freshwater > Lake | place: Lake Michigan...
CCAATTTCAGGAATTGTTAAATTCTTCAAATACCATCCAGGCTTGTTTTTAGTGGCATGGCATCCTAAATCAAGTACTGAAAACGAACGTACCACCGTGGTAGTTGAAAACGAAAATGGGGTAGAAATTTTGTTCAGACAAATTGCCGGCGCCTTGGCTAAACGTATTGTTTGGTATGTAAAAGAAGGTGACAAAGTGGTACAAGGAGAAGATTTTGGTTTTATCAAATTTGGTTCAAGGGTTGATATTTTCCTTCCACTTGATGCAAAAATATTGGTAAACCTTGAAGACAGACCAATTGGTGGTGAAACAGTAATCGCTGAATTGGTATAATAAATAGAATTTATTTTGAAAAGTTGGAGATATATTGACAAGTCAATACATCTCCAACTTTTTTTGATTAAAAATAAGACCTACCCTAAATCATCGGCTCAAAATGATTTAGGGGCTTATATGATTTTTATGGGGACTAAGGAATTAAATTTCCTGTTTTTATGCTTTGAAAGCATAACATAGTTGCATCAACACAAGGACTAACTTTGGGGCTTTATTTTAAGAGCCCAATGCAAATTGAATTCAAATCCTATGATACTATCAAATGATACTTTCACGAATAGTATGGTATTTATTTCAAACCCTGAAAGGGTGAAAAGATTCTACCACGGAAAATCTCCAAGAGGTGATATTCTATTTAGCCCTTCTTTTTTCACTCCTTTTTTTTATATTTGTTAACATCAAAAAAATGGTGTTAAACTTTTGGGCTGATGGGTAAAAAAGAACTGTTTGGAAAACTTTTGGCAATATACAGGTTGAGTAAACCTCATAATACTGCGGAAGAATTGGCCAGGTTAAAACATGTTTTACGGGCAACTGCCACTTCACTTCAGGACCGTAAGCGTGAAAATGGAGATCCTTTTTTATACCACGCTTTGTCGGTGGCCGAAATTGCCATTTCAGAAATCAATTTAAATGCGACGGCGGTAATGGCGATTTTGCTGCATGAAGCGGTACGTGTCGGTAATTTTCCGGTTGAAACTATTCTTCCTGATTATGGCGAAGAAGTGGCTCAAATCGTAAGAGGCCTCAATAAAATTGCTGAATTAGATCCTAAAACCAACCAGCAACAAGCGGAGAATTTTCGTCAGTTGGTGGTTTCTTATGCTTCCGACCCAAGGGTAATCCTGATCAAGCTGGCCGACCGACTGGATGTGATGCGCAACCTGCATTTGTTCCCCGTAGAAAAACAATTAAAAAAATCAGAAGAAACTTTCAGTTTGTATGCGCCATTGGCACACAAACTTGGTTTGTACAAAATAAAATCAGAACTCGAAGACCTGGCATTAAAGTACACGCAACCTGAAGTATATGAGCAAATTGTAAAACAACTGGCCGAAAGTGAGCAACAACGTGAAGCATACATCAACGCTTTTGTGGCTCCGCTCAGCCAGATTTTGGCCACTACAGATTTAAAATTTGAAATCAAAAGCAGGACGAAATCGGTGTATTCCCTTTGGAAAAAACTGCGCAAAAATGGTTTTCAGCTCGACGATATCTACGATATTTTTGCGGTAAGGATTATTTTGGATAGTGACATCAAAAATGAAAAAGCCGATTGCTGGAAAGTATTTTCTATTGTTTCTGAAAAATACCTGAGCAACCCCGAACGCTTAAAAGATTGGATCTCTGTACCAAAATCAAATGGGTATGAGTCTTTGCATGCCACCGTAATTGGTCCTGAAGGAAAATGGGTGGAAGTACAAATCCGTACCAAACGCATGGATGAAATTGCCGAAAATGGCGTGGCCGCACATTGGCGTTACAAAGGCATTCAGGAGCAAAAAGGCATCGATGACTGGCTCAATGAATTGCGTCATTTGTTGGATTCAAGTGAAAACAACGATGATTTGGCGGAGAACCTTCGCCTCGAATTGTACCAGAAAGAAATCTTTGTATTCACCCCTACAGGTGATTTGCGCAAACTTCCTGCGGGAGCATCCGTGCTCGATTTTGCTTTTGAAATCCACACGGAAGTGGGTGTTCATTGCACCGGTGCGAGAATCAACAAGCGTTTGGTGCCTATCAAAGAAACCCTGAAAAATGGAGATTTGGTGGAAATCGTAACGTCCAAAAATCAAAAAGCAACCATCGACTGGCTACAATATGTGGTTACTTCCAAAGCCAAAAACCGCATTCGTCAAAGCCTCAAAGAGGAAGAAATGAAGATTGCTGCTTTGGGAAAAGAACAACTCGACCGTCGCCTCAAAAACTGGAAACTGGATTTCAACCATGAGCTCACGCATGCTTTTTTGAAGAAACATAAACTGCATTCTATCACTGAAATGTATTCTATGCTGGCCCAGGACAAGTTGGAGATTTCATTGATCAAAGAATTTATTGAAGAAGCCCTGAACCCCAAGATTCAGGAAATCACCCACGTTGAAAATATATCCACGGTGAAGCCTATTGAAGGCGGAGATTTTATGGTGATTGATGAACGTTTGGCGAACATACAATACGTATTGGCCAAATGTTGTAACCCAATTTTTGGTGATGAAATCTTTGGTTTTGTGAAGTTGGGAGAGGGCATTAAAATTCACCGAACGTCCTGTCCTAATGCCAAGCAAATCCACAACATGTACGAGTATAGGGTTGTACCTGCGCGATGGAGAAATACTACAGAAACCACTAATTTTCAATGTGATATTAAAGTAATGGCCGAAGACGATATTGGATTGTTTTCTAAAATCACGGACGTCATCGGCAAAGAACTCAAAATCAACGTACGTTCGGCCAGCTTCGATACGCACAATGGCTTGTTAGAAGTACACCTCAAAGTGTTGATCAGTAACCTCAAACATTTGGACATGCTCGTGCACCGCGTGGCCAGAATTAAAGGGGTATTGAAAGTGGCGAGGGTGGAGTAGTTTGAGTGTTGCGTTTTTAGTGTTGAATGTTTAGTAAAAAGAACATTAAGAACCAAAAAGTAAATATCCATGGTAGCCTGTCGAATCCGCTTAATCGACGTTACCTCCCGTAGTTGCGGGAATATTCTTTGACAAAAAAACGTTGAATAACGGGGTTAAATTACACAGATAATTAAATCACTTCCCAAAAACACAAAAGGTATCCAATAGTACGGCGCAGCAAATGTTTTGGACGCGATGAGTTTCAGTGTTGTCTGTTGTAAATCAGTGGCATAATGGTCGGAGTTCATGGCTTTTTTATATAATGAAACCATCGAGATAGCGCACTTCAAAGGATGAAGAACAATAAATAAAATAAATGGACGAAGTCCTGATTACTAAACTCAAATTCCTATTTTTGTAGAGGAATATATTTGTTTAACGCTCCTATTTGATAATTTGAAAAAATGAAACCGTTTCTTTTTCTATTCCTTTCTTTGCTTTCATTTCTTACCAGCATAGCTCAAACTCCCGCTTTTAAAATAGCGAAGTTGAAGTACAACGGTGGAGGTGACTGGTATGCCAATAAAACGTCTCTTCCCAATTTGATTGAATTTTGTAACAAGCATTTAAAAACAACTATCGATACGGATGAAGAGATTGTAGAACCCAGCAGTGCCGAATTGGTTTTATATCCATTTGTGCACATGACTGGCCATGGCAATGTGGTTTTCTCAGACGCAGAAGCGCAAAATTTGCGTCGCTACCTTGAAGGTGGTGGTTTTTTGCATATCGATGACAATTATGGCTTGAATAAATTTGTAAGGCTGGAAATGAAAAAGGTATTTCCTGAACTGGATTTTGTAGAATTGCCATTTTCCCATGCCATTTACCATCAAAAATACGATTTTCCCAAAGGTTTACCCAAAGTGCACGAACATGATGGGAAATCTCCTCAGGGTTTTGGCTTAATTTACAAAGGCCGACTGGTATGTTTTTTTAGTTATGAATGTGATTTGGGCAACGGTTGGGAAGACCAATCCGTTTACAACGATCCCGAAACAATTCGTCAGCAGGCTTTAAAAATGGGTGCCAATATTCTTACATTCGCCATAACTCAACCCTAATATGTTTACAAATACAGAACAAATCATAGAAATAATGGGCTGGGTCGGTGCTTTGGAAGTACTGCTTGCTTATGGTTTAATTTCCATGAATAAAGTAACTGGCAAATCACTGTTTTTCCAATTGCTCAACTTAACCGGTGGGTTACTATTGATTGTGTATACCCTGGCTTTAAAGTCTTATGCCTCCGCTTTTGTAAATATTGTTTGGGTTTTGGTGGCACTTGTTTCCATTTACAAAATTAAAAAGTAGTATTTAAATTTGAATTGAATCGTAAATTGAATTTTTCTAAAGTAATAGACCATCACTACCTTGATGTGGTCTATCATTTACTGTATATTTAATTTATAATTTCCTGACCAATTGAACGTTTTGAAATTACTTTAAATATGTCAATGAATTAGACAAATTTGTTAACTTGCATTTTTATAATTAACCACCTTGAATCATTTATGCTCAATACCATTTATAACAACTACTTAGCTAGCACTGGAGTAAATACTGACACAAGAAAAACGACCAAAGATAACCTGTTTTTTGCGTTAAAAGGACCTAGTTTTGACGGCAACCAATATGCAGGTTTGGCCTTAGAAAAAGGGGCTTCTTTTGCCATTGTGGATGATCAATCAGTCGCCGTTTCAGCGCAGTATATTGTAGTAGAGGATGTGTTGACTTGTTTGCAAGACCTGGCTAACCACCACCGTAACCAACTCAATATTCCGATTATTGCCGTAACTGGTTCAAATGGAAAAACAACCACCAAAGAATTGTTACATGCAGTATTGCGTAAAAAATACAAAACATTCAGTACGCAGGGAAATTTGAACAACCATATTGGTGTACCATTAACCCTACTTTCAATCGACAAAAGTGTAGAAATTGGTGTCATAGAACTTGGTGCCAATCATATAGGAGAAATTGAATTGCTTTGTAAAATTGCTGCTCCTTCGCATGGACTGATTACCAATATTGGTTTAGACCATTTGGAAGGTTATGGAAGCATTGAAGGTGTGGCTCAGGGAAGCAGTGAATTGTTTTATTACCTCCTGCACCATGAGGGTACTGCTTTCGTCAATTCAAATGATGCCTTACTGATGCGAATGGCTTCAAGGCTTTCTAAAGTAATTACTTACCCTAAAACGGGAGATTTTTACCATTGTGACCTGAGCAAAAATGATTTTTACTTGGAAGTAACCACAGAAAAAAAAGAAATCATCCATACCCGTTTGACCGGTGCATACAACCTTGATAATATTGCTACCGCTTTGTGTATCGGCAAATATTTTGAGGTTCCTTCTGAATTGGCCAATGAGGCCATTGCGGCATATATTCCCCAAAATATGCGTTCTCAGGTAATCGAAAAAGGAACGAACAAAATTATTTTAGATGCTTACAATGCCAATCCTTCTTCTATGGAAGTGGCGATTGCAAACTTGGGAAATATCAAAGCCGACAAAAAAATTGCAATACTTGGTGACATGTTCGAATTGGGCGATTTGTCTGTTCAGGAGCACAATAGAATTTCTGATTTGGCAGTAAACAATCATTTTCACCTGGTAATTTTGGTAGGAAAAGCATTTAGTGCCACTTTGGTAAGTGCTACGAATTGTTTGAAATTTGACAGTATTTCCGAAGCAAAAGATTGGTTGATTTTACAATCATTTGACGATGCTGTTTTTCTTTTGAAAGGTTCAAGGGGAATGGCATTAGAACAATTAGTGGAACACATTAACCCTTAAGACCATCAAATTATTATTCACCATAGGAATATTTTTAGTCCATACATTTTGTGTTTATGCGCAACATGAAATTACTATGAGTGGTTTTATCAAAGACATGGAAACAAAAGAAGACCTCATTGGAGCCGTTATTCAGGTGAAAGGTGCATTGAAAGGCACTACAACCAACACTTATGGTCATTATGCCATCAATGTGAATGCCAATGATACCCTGGAAATCAAAGTGTCGAGTTTGGGTTTTACAACATACACCGCTACTGTTTTTTCTGGTCCTGAAAATTTTAAGAACAATATTTTTTTAACACCTTTGGTCACAGAAACCAAAGAAGTAGTAGTAGTAGGTAGCAAAGACCTACAGGATTTTGAGTCGACCCAAATGAGTAAAAATGTAGTTACCATCGAGGAAGCAAAGAAGGTTCCGCCTGTTTTGGGCGAAGTAGACATCATCAAAGTGTTGCAATTAAAACCCGGAATTCAGTCTGGTGGAGAAGGAGTAACAGGGATTTTTGTGCGTGGCGGTGGTCCTGACCAAAACTTAATTGTACTTGATGAAGCCGTAATTTACAATGCCAGCCACTTGTTTGGGTTTTTTAGTATTTTTAATCCTGATATTGTCAATGCTGCGGAGTTGTACAAAGGGGCATTTCCTGCACAATATGGTGGTCGACTTTCGTCTGTGATAGATGTTAAATTGAAAGAGGGGAATAAAAACAAATTCGGTGCAAGTGGAGGACTTGGTTTGATTGCTTCAAGGTTAACGGTTGAAGGTCCGATTCAGAAAGGGAAATCATCTTTTATCATCTCAGGAAGAAGAACTTATGTCGAACCATTCATTGATTATATCAACAACAAAAACAAAGACAAACCCGATTATGATATTATTCCCAATTATTATTTTTATGATTTCAATGCAAAAGCAAATGTTGAATTGGGCAAAAATGACAGGCTATTGGGTAGTTTTTACCTGGGTCGAGATGCTTTTAAATACCGAACCCGATCTAACTTCGATTTTATTTGGGGAAATACTACCGGTTCCCTGAGATGGAACCATGTATTTGGAAGCAAAATGTTTTGCAATACAAGTATGTATGTTTCCAATTACAGTTATGTCATCAAACAAAAATTTGAAACTTTTGACTTTCAGCTAGGCTCTTACATCACTGATGTTGCTTTCAAAACCGATTTTGATTATGCACCGAATAACAAACACGACATAAAATTCGGGGCTTATTTTACCCAACATAATTTTAGTATTGGTAGGTTACAAGCCGGAACTACTGACGGAACCGTTAATTTTGAGGCAGGAAATAGGCTTGAGGCGCAAGATTTCGGTATTTATTTGGGCGATGAATTTGAAATTTCACCCAAATTGAAAGCTAATATTGGACTCCGTCTGTCTGGTTTTAGAAAAAATCAGGAAGGATATTATTATTACATTACGCCCGAACCTCGTTTGGCGGTGAGGTATAAATTGTTGCCGACTATTTCCTTAAAAGCAAGTTATACCCGCATGATGCAGTACGTGCATTTGGTGAGCAACTCGGGAGGAACTTTGCCCACTGATGTTTGGTATCCATCCAATAAATATGTAAACCCTGAAAGTGCGCATCAATTCGCCATTGGACCTTCTGCAAGTTTTTTAAAAGGAAAGTACAACATCAGCTACGAGTTTTATTACAAACGCATGTACAACCAAATGGACTTGCGTGATGGTGCCCAAATATTTTCTAATCCAAAAATTGAAGAAGAGTTTGTGTTCGGTGATGGCTGGACGTATGGAAATGAATTTTTTGTTGAAAAGAAAAAGGGAAAACTTACAGGTTGGGTGAGTTATACACTTTCCTGGAATTGGCGCCAGTTTGACCAAATTAACAAAGGATTACCTTTTAACCCAAGGTTTGACCAAAGACATAACATCAATGTGGTGGGGATGTATGAATTGAGTAAAAGATTTACACTTTCACTCACTTGGGTGTATGGTACCGGAAATGCTGTTACTTTGCCCCAGGGGAGAATTATGTTACAAAATATTCCAGGTGCAAATACCAATTTCGCCATTCCGGAATATATGCCCAGAAACAGTTACAGGATGGCTCCATACAGTAGGATGGATATTGCCTTTATATGGAAATTTGCACCACGATGGGGAGAGTCTGATTTGACTTTTGCCGTGTACAATACCTATAACAGGTCAAATCCGTATTTTATATATTTCGAACCTGAAGCAACGGCCACAAAAAACAATTATAAATTTGTCGCCAAGCAGGCTTCTTTGTTTCCCATTATTCCAACGATAACCTATAACTTTAAATTCTGATGAACAGTAAGCCTGTTATCATAGCACTTTTATTATTTTGCTTACTCAGTTGTAAGCTTGATAAAACTATTGAAGTTGTTTTGCCTCCTTATGAACCCAAAACTATGGTGGAATGTTATTTAGAGCCAGGAAAACCATATACTATTTTTTTAACCAAAAGTATCAGTTACTTTGACTCTTTGTATCCAAATGTAAATCGTGCCCAAATCACCATTAACTATAAAGGGAAAGTGGATACTTTAAAATACAATCCTTTCTTAGACTCCACAAGTTCGAAATTTTATTTGTATACGGCCGCCAAAATTGTTCCTAATGAATTTGATATTCCTTATACTTTAAATATTGTTGAAGAGGATGGTCAGGTAATTACCGGAGAAACCAGCCTGTTAGCTCCAGTGAAAATAGATACTATCCTATATACCTATAGCGATAAATCTTCCGGAAATGTAAGTTTACAGGTCAGATTTCAGGATAACCATCAAACTGACGATTATTACCGTTTGTTGGTAAATCGAAATACTTTATTGGTGGATGCAAAAAATTCCGATGATCTTTATAACGATGTAAATTTACAAAGTACTAACTTGGAGTTGAAAGTAGAGGAACGCTTTGATAAAAATGATACTTTGATTGTAACATTGGCACATATCAGCAAAGCTTTTTATGACTTTTCCAAATCCGTACATCTAGCAGCAAAAGCCAATGGAAATCCATTTGTGCAACCTGCTGCCATTAAATCTAATGTGACGGGAAATGCACTCGGTATTTTCGCAGGTTATACGTATAGCAGAGACACCATCATTATTAAATAAATTGATCATGAAAATATTACTGATAGAAGATGAAGTAAAAGTTTCTGCATTTATTAAAAAAGGTCTGGAAGAGCAATCTTATGAAGTCGAAGTTGCTTTTGATGGTGCCATTGGAAAACGTTTGGCTTTGTACAACAAATACGATGTGTTGATCATGGACGTAAACATGCCTCAAATCAATGGCTTTGATTTGGCCAGAATATTAAGAGAAGAAGGCATCACCACGCCTATTTTGATGCTCACGGCTTTTGGAACTACCAATGATAAAATTGCCGGATTTGATGCCGGAGCAGATGATTACCTGGTAAAACCATTTGAGTTTAGAGAGTTACTTGCCCGATTAAAATCGTTGTATAAGCGCTCAGGAGACCATGTTCAAACAGGTAAAAAGTTAAGTATTTTAGACCTTGAACTGGATTTGGATGATAAATCTGTCAAAAGGGGTGGTAAAAAAATTGACCTCACCGCCAAAGAATTTTCCTTGCTTGAATATTTTTTAAGGAACAAAGGCAGGGTGATTTCAAGGGTTGATATTGCCGAAAAAGTATGGGACCTTAAATTTGATACAGGTACCAATGTGATTGATGTGTATATCAACTTCTTAAGAAAAAAAATAGACAAAGACTTCGATAAAAAATTAATTCATACCATGGTAGGAATGGGTTATATCATGAAGGAAGAGTAGGTTTTTGTTTTTTAGTTGTCAGTTATCGGTTTACAGTTCTTGTGAACATGGTTTCAGTAATGAACATTTATAATTAATCTATTCATTTTTCATGTGACTATCAAATGAATTAGGCATAATACTCAAATTCGATTTCCAAAACGCTAATTTTTTTACTATTTTGCGAGTCTAAAATAATACATTATCTACGATTACTTTATATTTTAGTAGAATAAAACTGTAAACCGTTAACTGTAAACTGACAACTTAAAATAATGAAAGCATACGTATTTCCTGGTCAGGGGTCTCAATTCTCAGGAATGGGAAAAGACCTTTATGAAAGTTCTGAAAAAGCTAAAGCCTTATTTGATAAAGCCAATGAGATTTTAGGATTCAATATTACTGAAATTATGTTCCATGGGTCTGAGGAAGAATTAAAACAAACCAAAGTTACCCAACCAGCAATATTTTTGCATTCTGTAATACTTGCGGCCATCACGCCTGATTTCAAACCTGATATGGTTGCAGGACACTCATTAGGCGAGTTTTCTGCATTGGTAGCCAATGGTGTATTGTCATTTGAAGATGGCTTAAAACTGGTTTACAAAAGAGCTTTGGCGATGCAAAAAGCCTGTGAAATTAATCCTTCAACCATGGCGGCAATTTTAGGCTTGGAAGATGAAAAGGTAGAAGAAATTTGTGCCAGCATTAAAGACGAAGTGGTCGTTGCTGCCAATTATAACTGTCCTGGTCAATTGGTGATTTCTGGATCAAACAAGGGTATTGAAATCGCTTGTGAATTGATGAAAGCTGCTGGTGCAAAACGTGCATTGCCACTTCCTGTTGGAGGAGCTTTTCATTCTCCATTAATGGAACCAGCCCGTGTAGAGTTGGCTGCTGCCATTAACAGCACCAGTTTCAGTAAACCATTATGCCCTATCTATCAAAATGTAACCGCTGCGCCCTCAACTGACACAGAAGTCATCAAGAAAAACTTAATCGAGCAATTGACTGCTCCTGTGCGTTGGACACAAATTGTTCAAAATATGTTTACTGATGGTGCTACTTTGTTTGTAGAATGTGGTCCGGGAAAAGTATTGCAAGGTTTAGTAAAGAAAGTTGCGAAAGAAGCTGAAACAGCAAGCGTATAATTTCAATTGTTATTTGGTTTAATAATCAAATAAATTTCGTTGCGGTGCTTGAGCATTCTGCCCATCACCAAAGTAAATGTAAAGTAAAAACTTCGAAATTAAAACGTCGAAGTGTCAACCGAGACGAGAAGGGCAGACTGCTTAAGCACCGTGTTTAGTGGCATACTATTTTAATTTCTAGTTACAGTCATAACTATCCACGAAGAGTAAATGTTGTTAAATTAAAAATACCATTGTTGTCAGTCGACGACAATGGCATTTAAATTACAGTTTCAAAACTTTCAACGTTTTTCTATATCCATTTGTGTCTGTAATATTGAGTAGATAAAGATTAGGCTCTTCACTGTCCATTTGGATTACAATAGTAGTTGTTGATAAAACTGAACCGCTTGTAAGCCTTTGTCCTTAAGTGTTTATGATTTCATAATTGAAGTTATATCAAACAAAATTATAATATAGACTAATTTGGATGTTTTGATTTTTTTATTAAATTTTGTCAATATTATAATTGCGATTGTTGCACGGTAAAATTTGCATAAATATTTTCATAACATATTGATTATTTAGATATTGAAGCGTGAAACGAAATACAATACAGATGAGCTTTAATACTACTTATGTTGAAAAACGTACTGCTAAAACAGGTTTTTTAATCAAATAAATATTATAATTATCTGGTAATCAATATCTAATATCATTAACAATCATTATACTGTTGGGACAAGTGCAAAAGACACACCAAGCAATTCATGGGTTAAGCTTTTCAAAATGCTTCTAATAGGAAATTGGTATGATTTATCTGATAGACATGTTGAAGATATCGTAAGCGAAAACTTGTCAGCGATGAAGTTTTGTGAAAACAATGTTCCTGACCATACTGTTTTAAGTAGATTCAGAACTAAATTGACTGAACAGCTTTGCCAAAAGGTGCAAGTACTTATGCTGATAAAGCATACCGAAGCAAAGAAAACAGTAAAGTGTTAAAAGACAATAATTTAAGAAATAGAATTCATTATAAAGCTGTAAGAGGAATACATTAGCTAAGTGGCAGAAACAATTTAATAAAAGAGTAAGCACGTTTAGAAATACCGTTGAAAGAACATTTGGAAGTATTCAAAAATGGTTCGGAGCAGGCATTGCCAGGTATGTAGTATTAGCCAACACGAATACACAACACCTATTAGAATCAATTTGTTATAATTTAAAAAGTACGCCTAGATTAATAATTGAGACTGAAATTAGAAAAAAAATAAATACAACAAATTGGTTATCAGAAAATTGAATATGAAGTACATTTGCGATAGATGCTGTGTTGAATTACAATTTATTTAGATGTTTTTTTAATATATGGATTATTAAGACGGTCTAGAATTAGTCTGTATAGAGTGTTTGAGTCCCGATTTTCTCGGGATCTGAGCGCTGCCTTCTTTTTGTGTACATTCAAATTGAAACACAAATGCTTGATAACTAAGAAAAAAGCGAGTTGCGAAAGCACGGTCCGCCGTGGCGGAATCGCCCCAATAAATAAATAAATAAATAATTAAATACTGAATAAAAATAACATTCAAGAAAAATAGAATTATAGTATCTTAAAAAAATAAAATATCACACAAATTCTAGTGTAGATACTTTTGCAACACTCTCAATATATATGTTTGGTATTATTTCAAACTTATGTTTCATTACCCGGCATAATTTGGTAATTTTCAGACTTGGAATGAATTCACAAAACCCATAAAATAAAATCAGCCTCTAATGAAAAAAGTTCTTCTTGTTATTGCCTCCCTGCTTGTAGTGGTTGTTGCTGCTGCACTTATTTTACCTGCCATTTACAAAGACGACATCAAAGCTAAAATTGACAGTGAAGTGGCGAAATCTGTCAATGCCAACGTTTTTTATGACATCGACAAGTTTAGTATTTCGATGTTTCGCAATTTCCCCAACTTTACCTTAACCGCTGGCAACTTCGGTATTGTGGGTAAAGACGATTTCAAAGGCGACACCTTGACTGCTATCAAAGAGTTCCGTGTGGTGGTAGATTTGATGAGTGTGATCTCTGGAGACCAATTGAAAATTAATGGCATTTACCTGAATTCTCCCCGTATTTTTGCCACCGTATTGAAAAACGGAAAAGCCAACTGGGACATCGTGATTCCTGATACCACTCAGGTAACCCCTGAAAAACCAGCCGAACCATCAAAATTTGCCATCAAAATAGAAGAATGGAAAATCGTAGACGGCTATGTGGTCTACAACGACAAACTTACCCCCACTTACGCTGAAATTTCTGGCTTAAACCATAACGGTAGCGGAGACATTACCCAGGATATTTTTGATATTGCTACTAAAACGTCAGTAAAGTCATTGACCGTGGAACAAGCAGGCACTAGCTATTTCAACAAAAACAAATTCGAAGCAGCACTCAATTTAGGCATCAACAACAAAACCAATACTTATACTTTCAAAGAAAATGAATTTGAATTGAATGATTTTGCTTTTGGATTTGATGGTACTGTTGGCATGCCTGACACTTCTAATATTGATGTGAACTTGACTTTTGGCGTAAAGAAAACCGAATTTAAAAACATCATCTCGCTTATTCCTATGGTTTTCTTAAAAGGATATGAAGACCTTAAAACAGAAGGCACCTTAGCGCTATCAGGATTTGCAAAAGGACGTTACAACAAAACACAATTGCCTGCCTTTGGGTTAAATTTAAAAATTGACAAAGGCATGATGCAATATCCTAAACTTCCTGCTGCAGTTAAAAACATCACGGTTGATTTAACCATCAATAACAAAGACGGCGTACTCGACAATACTGCCGTAAACTTGTCTAAGTTTCATGTGGACTTTGGCAACAATCCCGTAGATGCCACATTGAAATTGGTTGGCTTAACCAACTATAATATTGACGCCACTTTGAAAGCAAAATTGAACCTGGGCGATATCACGACAATGTTTCCTGTAGAAGGAACAACTTTAAAAGGTGCTTTTGCCTTGGATGTAAAAGCGAAAGGAATTTACAATGGCAAACAAATGCCTAGTGTTTCGGCTGCCATGTCATTGGTAAATGGCTATGTGAAATCATCTTCATTTCCAGCAGCTTTGGATAAATTTGGCTTTAATGGTACGGTAAATAATGCCTCAGGTCAAATGGCTGATACCAAAATTGCTGTCGATAAATTTGCTTTTGTGATGGATGGTGCACCTTTTGAAGGTAGAATGACTGCTGAAAACTTCAACGACATTTCTTATTTCCTGGAAGCCAAAGGGATTATTGATTTGACCAAAATGACTAAAATGTTCCCTTTAGAAGGAATGACTTTGTCAGGACTTATCAATGTAGCCGATTTTAAAACCAGTGGAAAAATGTCAGATGTTACCGCCGGAAATTATGGCAAATTGCCAACCAGTGGCGACATGACTTTCACCGATTTTACTTATTCAAGCAAAGACCTTCCTCAAGGATTTAAGATGACAAAAGGTGTTTTAAACTTCACCCCTGAGAAAATGAACATCAAGCAAATGGATGGTTTCTTAGGAAAAAGCGATATCAGTGTCAATGGATCGGTGTCCAATTATATTGGCTACATGTTCTCTGAGGGAACAGTAAAAGGTAAAATGAATTTTAATTCTACCAAATTTGATGTCAATGAATGGATGACGGATTCACCAACTCCAACTCCTGATTCAACCGTTAAAATTTCGGCCTTGGAAATTCCTAAAAATGTTGACTTTGTATTAACCTCCAACATGACCAAAGTACTTTATGACAATATGAATATTGAAAATCTTAAAGGAGATATTATTGTTAAAGAAGGTACGGTAAAAATGAGCAATATCATTTTTAACTTGTTAGGAGGAAATTTCAAAACCAACGGCACCTACGATGCCAAAGATATTGCCAATCCTAAATTTGATTTTGGTCTAGACATCAAAAACTTAGAATTTAAAGAAGCTTACAAAACATTTAATACCATAAAATCATTTGCCCCACTTGCAGAGAATCTTGATGGGAAATTCAATATGAATTTAACCATTGGTGGAGATTTGGGTCAGGACATGATGCCTTTGATGAATAATGTTACGGGCGAAGGCGTAGTGAATATTGCTCAAACTTCAATCAAAGGATTAAAACTAACGAATAGCATTGCTTCAATCACAAAATTCAGCGGGTTGAAAGATTTAACCATGAAAGATGTAGCAGTAAGTTTTGAAATCAAAGAAGGACGTGTATATATCAAAAAACCAATTACCTTAAGTTCAGGAACCACAGGATTGGTAGTACAATCAGGAAGCCAGGGTATTGACGGAACGATGGATTATATCATGAAAATGGACATTCCTGCTGGAGCTGCTGGTGTGGCGGCAAACAATGCCATTGCTTCAATCACGGGTAAACCTGCCGCTACTGGTGGTAAAATTAGCCTTAACTTGGGAGTTACCGGAACTTCAACCAGCCCTAAAGTTAAGATTCTGGGTGGCGGAACTTCTGACCAGGTGACGGCTGTTAAAACAGCTGTGGTAGACAAAGCCAAGGCTGAACTGAATAAAGCAAAAGCAGATGCGGAAGCCAAAGCAAGGGCAGCAGCAGATAAATTGCAAGCCCAGGCCAAAGCAGAAGCTAACCGTTTGCAGGCCGAAGCCAATGCCAGAGCACAAGCGGAGAAAAAACGTCTTGAAGACGAAGTCAAGAAAAAAGCCGCTTCTGAAGGTAAAAAATTATTGAAAGGATTCGGACTATAGAAGTTGTCGGTTCAGAGTTGTCAGTTTAGAGTTTTCAGTTGAGAGTTCTCAGTTTAGAGTTTAGAGTTCTCAGTTTAGCGTTTTATGAATGCTTAGCTCATAACTTTTAATCCTATAAATTAACGCTAGACACTAGACTCTGAACTCTGAACTCTAAACTCAAAACAAAAAAAATATGAAAAAAATAATCTTGTTTTTAGTCATTGGATTGGGGCTTCTTTGTGCTTCTCCGGTGGTGAAGCTTAAAAAATACAAACCGGCTGCGGGTGTTTCGGTGAAGTTACCACAAGATTTTTTGGTGATGTCAGACGATGACATTGCGGCGCGTTATCCAAATTACAGGAAACCAATCGCCATGTACACCGCTCCAAATGGCCGAACGGACTTTGGCGTAAATACCGCCAACAATTTATGGGGCAAAAACCTGGGCATTTTGAAAGATGTGTACAAAGCTTCTTTGATGAATTTATTTGCCAAAGTAACATTCCTACAAGACACGGTGATGGAAGTAAACAAACGCAAAGTGATCGTGCTGGAGTTCATTTCCGAACAACCACCAAGAGCAACTTCACAACGCCAAGAAACAATACAGTATTATAGTTACATCACGTATGCAGTAGTCGACAAACGAATTTTTATCTTCAATTTTAGTACCCCCGATTATTTGAGGGAAGAGTGGCAACCGGTGGCGCATCAAATCATGAAAACCATTAAAGTAAATGCGACGGCCGCCTCCTTTATTCTTGACAACAGTGTGATTGCTCCTAAAACAGGAAAATCAGCCAAAGAGATTATGTTGGAGCAGCGCAAAAATAAATCATTTCCTAAAAAATAAGCTTGTACCATGACAGATGAATATTTCATGCGAGAAGCACTCAAGGAGGCAAAGTATGCTTTTGAGGAAGGAGAAGTTCCTGTCGGCGCAGTGGTGGTGGCTAACAATCAAATCATTGCTCGAGGACATAACCAAACCCAGGCACTCAACGACGCTACTGCCCATGCAGAAATGATTGCTTTAACTGCTGCTGCAAATACCATCGGTGGAAAATATTTATTGGATTGCACACTTTATGTCACCCTTGAACCGTGTGTGATGTGTGCCGGGGCTTCATGTTGGACACAAGTGAGTAAAATTGTTTATGGCGCTTCTGACCCAAAAAGAGGCTTTACGAACATTCAGGGAAATCTATTACACCCCAAAACCACTTACGTTTCAGGAATTTTAGCCCATGAAGCGGAGGCTTTGTTAAAGGCATTTTTTCAAAAACTGAGGGAATGATTTTTTGTGAAATGTGAAATGTTGGATGTGAAATAATTTTAATAATCAATTACTGTCATCCGCTTAAAATTTTAAGCAAATAACATATCCTTAAATAATACAAAGGCGAAATATTTTCATATCTCGCCTTTTTTAGTGAGTTTGTAGTCTCTTACCAAAACAAATTCACTTATGCAAAAATCAACAAAACTATCTGGCCAACCAATTATTTGTCAAATTCTTTCTTTTATTCCTAAAACTTTAGTTCAAGAAGCAGTTGAAGAGACCTCTTCAGACAGGTATTATAAAAAGATGCATACTTATAATCAATTGGTATTTATGCTTTATGGTATTGTTGGGAAAATAGGTTCGTTGAATTGTTTATGTAAAAGCTTAATATTTTTAGAATCAAAATTAAGTTATCTAGGGATGAATGAGTTGCCTCCTAAAAGCACATTGTCTGATGCTAATATAAACCGCAAAAGCGACGTATTTAAATTGCTGTACTATAAACTTTTAGATTTTTATAAAGTAGAATTGAAAAAAGGCTTTGTCTGTTCTCCAATAAATAATGAGGTTCCGATAGATAAAATTAAACGATTCGATTCATCAACTTTTGGGTTGTTTACTGACATTTTTAAAGGTGCAGGACGAAACCCAATTGAAGGAAAGAAAAAAGGTGGAATTAAAGCTCAAACAGTTTTGCCATTTGATAGTTTGGTGCCAGAGTTTGTTACTTTGAGTGCTGCCTCGGTTAATGATAAAACTTTCCTCGGACAACTTAACCCAACTTGCAGTAATTAGCATCTAAAATACTGATTACCTACTTCTTTAATGTTTCGATGTGGGATTTTCAGGACTACAAATTTATGTTTTTGTTTATAATTTAATGCTTCATAAATAGCTAC
>Ga0209353_10000879_pt1 | contig 17601 bp, 25 predicted proteins | sample LauGreSpBDMM15SD_2_FD_187561 | JGI IMG/M metagenome (GOLD analysis project Ga0209353, IMG submission 187561) | Freshwater lake microbial communities from Lake Michigan, USA - Sp13.BD.MM15.SD (SPAdes) (version 2) | ecosystem: Environmental > Aquatic > Freshwater > Lake | place: Lake Michigan...
ATATACTCTCATAGCACCTGATAACCAGTTAGGTTTACCATCTGTAATCTCTGAAGCTAAACGATAAGCAGCCATATCACTAAATGGTTTACCTTGTTTAGTAACAGAACTACATGGTCCAGCATTATACATGTTTGGTATAAACTCTGAGTTAAGGTAAGGTACTTGGAAGTAGGCTTTGCTACCACCTACACCTACTAGTTTAGTTGCATATGTTTGTAAGCCACCTACTACTCCACTTGTTTCGTGACCGAATCTGATTTGATACTCTACAGTTTCATTTTGACTTGCTATAAGTCTTGTGCCTATGTAACCAGTAGTCTCTACGTTATTAGGTGATGGTGCTACGAAGTTCTGTAAGATGTTCTGAATATCAAAGACTGCACGACCTATTGCGTTAGGTGCTTGTCTTACATCTCCGATTACTTGACCACCTCTTAAGATCTGTAACACATACTTATTAGGTAGTGGTGAGATAGTACTTAGACCTGCCAGAGTAACTGGATTTGCACCATAGACTTGGTCAAATGGTGTGCTAGGTGTTTGTGTTAATGTGATTGCCATATTAGTTAAATTGTCTTGTTAATTCTTGTTCTATTCTAGAGGTTACTTCCTCTTTAAGGTTTGCCATTGTAAAGAATATCTGTGGTTTAAGTCCTTTCTCAGCGATTGATTTTCTGACAGGAAATGGTAAGCTTCCACCAATGGTCATAGATTTAAATCTAAATTTATAACCTGCTGATATTCCAAAGATACCTGCTTCTACTGGACGTGCTCTTGATTCTTTTGTACCATCTACACCGTAGTTCTGAAAGATACCATAGTTCAGCATCTCTAGAGTCAGTGAGTTCTCATCTACTGAAAATTGAATACTAGATCTCAGTGCTCCTGTGTCTACTGGTGCACGTTGTTTCATATCACGAGTAATGTCATTACCAATGCTTGTAAGAATGTCACTAAGGTTTGTAGCCTCTTGTCCTAGATTGCCTAGTCTTGATATAAAGTCATCTACTGTCATTAGTCTCCAGTTGGTGTAGGTTCAGGTGTTGGTGTTGCTGTTGCAGTTGGTGCTATCGGCGTTGCAGTTGGTACTGGTAGTGTTGGATAAGGTTGAGGTTGTAAAGCTTCTTTGTCAATTGGTGCAATACATGCATTAAGTCCTGTTGGTACTTCGATACTCAAACTACAAGTCATACCTGCTACTGCATCTTGGAATCTTTCTTTGAATGGTGCATAACTGATATTAGTTCTTAATACCTCAGGTTGATCTGTGAAGTCGTAGTATAGTGCAGCTAAGACGTCATCGATGTACTCTTGACACTGTGACTGTATAGCCAAGAAGTTATCAAAGGGTATGTCTGCTACCTCACCACGTGCAATGTCCATAACTAACATGTTGAAGTTATAGGTCATAGTGGTTGCATTCCTTTGATGGTTCGCTGGGTTTAAGAACAGATATGGATAATCTGCTTGTACTGCTGAGTCACCTGAGGTGTTCTCAAATCTAGTCTTAAGATCTGATAGATCTCCATAACCAAAGTCAGCCAACATATAATGGGCATTAACTACTGATTGTACTCTATTAACTATTTCTTGGTATGTCATATTGTATGTATGTTTGTTTATCTACGTGCTAGATCGTTCTGTCTTTTTTGTTGCATTAGTCTGAAGTTTTCTTCTAATTGTTTCTCTTTCTTATAAGCCATAAAGTTTAAGGCCTTCTTTAAGGGTTGATCAGTTATTAGATCTATCCTTAGTATGTCGTCTTGTGCTAGGTCAGTGATTACTCGGTACCAACCTTTAGCTATCTTCTTAGAATCCCACTTGTCTTCGTCATCTTCATCTTGTTCTAACTTATCGTTAATACCAAAGAGTCCTGCGTATTGTCTGTATGTGTGTACTCTGAATAAACTATATTGATCTACAAGCCACATGGCTTCATCAGCCCACTCAGTACCTTCAGATAAGATCTCTACAATTTGATCAAGGTGTTTCTCTACTCCCATGACCATATAGATGTCTAAGTCTATAAACTCACCAAAGAGAATTTCATTAAAGTCTCTAACTCTGTATTCTCTTCTGCGATTCATGCACTCTACTGTGAATGCGATAGCCAATGTTAGACTATCTAATGTGCATCTCTTAAGTACTTCTATGTCTTCATTAAGTAGCACCGCTACGATCTTAGGCCACTGTTCAGTGTCTTTATAATCAAAGTTTACTAACTGCTTCCACTGTTTGATTGTCAGTCTTTCAGGTAGTACGTGTTTCTTATTCTCTATAGTTATCTTAACCATACTAGTAAATATAAATTAGGTTTGTTTTGAATTATAGATAATTAGATTTTGAAGGTCTAGCTCCACTAACTACATATTGTCCATAAGTTTTGTTCTGTAGTCTATTCCAATTGGCGATACAGAGTGCCATAACAATATCATCATGAAATGGTGGACGTGCAGCATACTTAACAGATCTAGTCTGAGGATTGTATGTCATCTCAAAGACTTCAAGTTCTCTGTGTAATTCAGGATATAGAGTAACAGATGGTATCTTAACTGAGCCTTCATTAAAACCTAAGATCAGTGATTCTACTATGTCTCTCTTACTTTGATTTGAGGTGTTAAATCCATGTGCATCTTGGTATCTCTTCTTAATTCCTTCAAGTACTACAGTTCCCATACTATTGGTCTCTATCATTAAGGTTGCGTTATACCTCTGAGCTAACTGGATGATCTTGGTCGACATATCTTCCCATTCCTTATGGTTATCTCGGTATACTTCTACGACAGCTCCAGTAGCGTCTATTACAACAGCAACAGTGTAGTCACCAGTTTGTGCTAAATCGACACCAATGTAACACTTACCTTGAGGTTTAGGAAATCTCTCAAATGCATTAGCATTAAAGTTCTGAAAGACTTGTGATTCACCTTCGAGGAATTCACCTAAGTACTCAGCTCTAAAGATGGCATCAGGTAAACTTCTCTTAGCAGCAGCGATCTCATCTTTGTCTATATAAGGATTGTCATATTGTTCCATTCTAACTGAGACATGTGTAGGATAATTAGTATCATGACCCATTTGAAACATCTCATAGAACCAAGATTGACGACCACGAGGTGTAGAGAATAGGACTACTTTCTTACCATGTACTAGAGCAGTTGGTTGGATAGCACGTTTCCATGCATCTTCTGTTTGATAGGCTGCTTCATCTAAGAACAGATAATCAAATGTGTAACCACGTAAACCATCTTCTCGCTCTGATGATCTAAAGTAGATCTTAGAACCAGTCTTTAGTTTAATCTCATGATTTGAGAAGTTAGTGGCTTCAACAATACCTGAGTCTTTGATGGCCTCATAGAGATCTTCCATTAGTTTACGAGCTTGTTGGTAAATTGGAGCTATCACACCAATCTTACAGCCTTTGTCATTAATACCATAATAGAGTAATAGATTAACAAGCAACAAAGACTTACCTTGCTGACGCGGTGAAACCACAGTGATGTACTTCTCAGTACCTTTCACTATGGCATCTATAACTCTTTGTTGACCTTTGTGTGGTCTAAATCCTATTGCTTGTCTACTCATCTATTTCTTCTATGTCTAAGACATCTAGTCTCTCATCTACTGATGGACCAAACGAGAATGTAAGATCTTTAAATAGATCCTCACCGTCTTTACCTGTTACTTCAGTTCTAGCTAGTTTAGGAATTACATATTCTGATAACTTGATCATTAGATCCATAGCTTTAGATGGATCTTCTTGTGCCACTTGACCAATCCATGTACTCATATTCTCTAAGTTCATTTCGACTAAGTTCTGATATGCAGTTCTGATAGCAGCAGTGTTCTTATTTTTAGTACCTAATGGTCTACCACCAGGATTACTACCAACAGGTCCTCTCCATCCAGTCTTCTTTGGTTTGTTTACTTCATTATTCTCCATCTTTAGATACAGTTTTTTTGTATTTAGTTAGTGCAGCTTTAGCAGCTGATAGGGTTTTAGCATGTATCTTTAATACATGTGGACAATAAGAGTCACTAAGTTTTAGAGTTCCATTGGCCGTTTCGTATACGTAAAAAGTCATCATATTGTTTGTGTGTGTTTTTCAAATTCTTGTCTTAGTAGACCTACAACAGTTCTAACACATGAACCACATGTAGTGTAATTCATTGGTGTTGGTGCTATTTTATTGTAGAGCTCAAAGCACTTGTGACCTTGTTCGGTCGTCATTCTAATTGAGTTGTAGAGTAAAGTTCTATTCTCTAACAACCATGAGTAATCTTCTGGTGTCATATCTTGTGGATTTGTATGTTTATAAGTTCTGCTAAGATAGCTGCTACGCTAGCTATAAATATAGATTGTAAGCCAAATGGAATAACTGTAAAACCAAATGTATACCAAAAGGTACTACACATCACACATGTGAATGGTTTAAAGTTTAGACCAAAGTAGTCTAAGACTCTGTGGTATATAGGTGCTGCGTGCATTAAGTTAGTTAATGATGCCATACCTATGATGGTTAAGCAAGTGTTAAATGTCATAATCTATGTTTTGTATTTTTAGTTGTTCTTTAATGTAGTCTCTAGCTTCGTCAACAGCATGTGATATTGAGTTACGTGGTATACCAGTCTTGCGTGCTAACTCTGAGAAGTTTGGTGTCTGTAAGTACATTTGCATTAAAGTAGCACGATACCAAAGATCAGTGCGATCTGCTTCCATATCTTCTAAGATACCTTGAATAGCACCAATGACTAGATCTTTGTGTGTATCATACTGAGTATCAGGCTGTTGCATGTGTGAGTCTTTTAATTCATGCATTCTATTCTTCTGTCTGTATATTGAATGATACTCTGAGGTTGAACTGTTAAAGCTACGCCACATAATACCACTAAGGAATTGCATGCCTCGCTTAGCATCGACTAGTTCTTGTCCACGTTCGTGATGCATAAAAGATTCAATAGCAAAGTGTGCAACATCCTCTGATTCAGCTGAGCCTCTACATATCTTCTTAGCCATTAGTATTATCTGATCGTAGTGTGTGGTTATAAAGTTATTCAAATCTGTCTAGTATATCTTTTAGCATCTGACAGCGTTCGTACCGTTCAGTATGTTCGAGTCTGATGATGTCATCTCGTATCTCTTCTAATGTGAGTTCTAACTCAAAGTCATTGCGTTCATAGTAGATGTCAAAGACAAGATCTTGACACTCATCCTTAGAGTCTTGAGACTCATGTATATAGTTATCAAACTTCTGTAGCATAACACCCTTTCTATATCTAGCCATTTAAGTCATCATATTTTTCTCGCATAGCTTTGCGATCACATTGTTTAATATATGTACTAGCTTCTCGTGTAATCTGAAAGGCTTGCATACCAAAGGTATTGTTACTATATGTAGACTTACTTAAGTTCTCTGAGATGATGTTATGATTCAGACAACCTAGTAAATAAACCCATGCCATTTGGTATCTGACATCTGTGAGTTCTACTTCTAAGCCTACTTGGCCTTGTTTATAGTTAGGTTTCTTTCTGTATCCTACAGGTTTAGAGATTTGAAATATAACAGTAGTATCTAAGACATCACCAATAATCATGTTGTCTTCTATTTGTGGATGACTACGTAACCACTCTACAATACCTGTTGAGATCTTGTTAGTCATTCGAGACACATCATCTCTTGAAATATAATATTGGTTATCGTAGCCATAAAGCTCACATACACGTGATGCAAATGCTACGAATACATTAACTCCTTGGTCTTCAAGGCCTATCGCCCATGCTGGTACTTTGATTATCATACTTTATATATTAGGGTTTTCAGGTAAAGGTGTCGGTGTTGGTAATACGATCTTACCAGACTCAATGTCTTGGAGTAATTGATCAAAACTCATGTTAAGTTCTAATTCTAAGTCGACTTCTTCAGCATTATGAGCATCAAAGTAATCTGATAGACTCTTGGTTTTATGCTTCTTAGATTTCATTTTTATTTTTATTTATATTTTAAAATTTGGGAGGTCATTAGAGAGCCACTCCACTACTCTATTATAGTGTCTACTAGTTTTATTAGCTTACGTCTACAAGTCTTACCATGCCACTCGTATGTGACTCTGATATAACCTTGACGTTCCATGTCCCTAAGCAATCTCTTAGGTTTAACTGAAGCATCAGTCCATTCTTTAATATGTCTATCATTAGGATCTAGATCTTTGTCAATCATATCTAAGACAGTTTGTTTATAGTGTACTAAGGTTGGTATCATATAGGTTATATTCTATTAGGGTTAAATGTTTAAAATACACATAATACACAAATTCACTCGTTTTGGAAACCCCCCATATTAGCAACGGTCTATCCTATAAGGACGTAGTAAGTATGGGGGGTTTCTAGGAAGTATATAAAACGTGTATTTTGTGTATTATTTTTATGAGTTTTAGACTAAATCAACTCCGCTCATGTTAAAAACAGTATCTTCGATAACTTCTTGTCTAGTTAACATAAACCAATTTGCAAAGCCAACAGGTCTAAGAAGTGGATCATTTCCAACCCATTTGAGTGAATCAGGTCTCTGTAATCTGTTAGTTGCCTCTTGATCAAATTCATTTTTCATACACATTTTTATTTCTTTATTATTAGGACTAATCTTGTACTTCCAATCATTCGCATCCTTAATAGACTGTATACTAAACCAACACTCTGATTCCTCTGAAAATTGATCAAAGAAACGAGTACATGTTTCCATAATAGCCTCATAACACAAACTCTTATTAATACCTTTAACAAAATGTTTTACTTCTGTTTCGTATTCCTGTGGTGCAAAGTAAAGTCTATTAGTAGTGTCTAAATTACCGTGCTTATCTAATTTTAAAGTAGGCCTAATCTCATTAACTAAGAAGTCTACAAAGTGACCCATTTCCTGTTCTATTCTTGCATAATAATTAGGTACTCTATGTGCTGGCGTTTTAGTAACTGATCTGATCCAGAAACGAGTTGCTTTACCAGTTAATGGAATTGAGTCATATGTATTGGAAGTAAATATAAATTTAGCATGGACTGGTGTTTGATACTGTTTGCCATATTTAGGATTAACAGTAATGTCCATAGTTTCAGTTGTCCAATCTTTAATATTATCCATTACAATAGTAGGTTCTTTCCAGTTACCAGCTTCTTCAACTACTACTAATTGTGTTTCTGCTAAGAATGAATCAAAACCAGATTCTAAAATACTATTACCAACTTTGTTACAATTTTTAACACCTACTAGATATTTAAAGATAGCAACTACTGCAGATTTTCCTTTATCTTCTGGTCCTACAAACCAAAGATTTGGTAACTTGGCTTCAGGAAATGCAATTAAAATAGCACAATACTGTAGTATCAAATCATACTGATCTTCGAAGCCATGTTCAAGCGCTGCCCTAATCGTAGTCCAATCACCGGGTGCTGCTTTCCATGTTGGACGCATAAACATATTACGAGTCTTACGATCTGCTGCTAGATCTACTGGAAACGTAGCAGACAAATAATCAGGTTTATACCCTTTTAGATTGTATGCTCTCGGAGGAATCATCATACTACCATATAATTTTTCGAACATAGTCTTAGACCATTGAATTAATGTACGATCAACTGGATTAATTTTATAGTATTCAGTACCAATAGTCTCATATAAATTAATATTTTCCGCTTCTAGTTCTCGTTTTACTTCTGGTGGTAGGTCTCTATCATATGATGTACGATTAGTAGCTCTTACTCTTTCAGCATCTTGTTTCTTATAATACTCTTTTTGTTCTGCTTCTGTACTAATATAAATAGGATCACATTTGGTTGAAGCCTTTTCAGCACTACCAATTGGATCTCTATGATCAATTGCATCAAATTTTTCTGTAAACACAGACTCAATCTCAGATCTTGTACAACCAGTACCAAATAATAACCATGCCATTTTATGTTGATAGTTATTAATATTACCTTGTACACATTGATCATCACCCATAAAGTTCTTAGCAATAACATCAAACTTCCAACTAACACTAGCTGAACTAGTCATACCAGTAGTAACAGGTTTATCAGTAGGTATTTTTAGATAGTCATCAACACGTATATCATATTGTTCTAACCACATATCTATATCATGTCTCTTATGTCTACCATTTACTCTTAAACAAGTTTGAGTACGTGATACTGCATCTGGTTTTTTTGTAATTAGTTCTGACTTTGTATTAATACCAAACGGTGCTCGAGTAAATCTACTAGGATCTTTACATGCTTTATCTACTAAAATACCTTTAGTTAATAAGGCAGCTCTAATAGCTTCAAAGTATGCAGTGTATATTGGACGATCTGCTAAGGGTTGATCTAATACTAAAAGAAAGTGAATTGACTTAGATGCTGATGATGTCATAGTAGACCATGGCATACCACTCTCTTTGATTAATCTAATTTGTTCCTTCATACTAATTGGATTACCACTTACATCAGTATCCATTTCAAAAAGGAATGTACGTAATTTAGTTACATTAGTAATTTTACGAGTGGTTTTTTTAGTCATCGCATTAATACTAACATACTCTGAGTTCTCTAACTTAAGAGTACTAACTGGAAATGTTTTATTCTCATAGTATGGACCTAGACATGTCCAATCATCTGTATCAAATACTGTATCTAGAAATTGTTTTGTTAATATGTTCATAATTTTAAAATAATTTATTTAATGTTTCTTGTACCTGTTGTGGTACTTTTACTTGTTTAGGTTCAGGTTTGTCAATAAACCTAGATCTAGCATACCAATTAGCAGCGCCTGAATTAAATTGTATTAGATATTTAGTATCTGTTTCTTTAATAACACCTCTAAAACCAGATTTAAGAAGTCTACAATCTGTAGTATTAATACAGATAACTTGCTTATATGGTTTTAGATGATCATATTTCTTATCCCAAGACATAATTAGTAAATGATTTTTTCGTTTAAAATAAAACCAGGTTCAGTATCATGGTTTACTAAGATACCACATGATTTAAGTTTCTTTACAGATCTTTTAACACTTGAGATACTAATCTTAGTCATATCTGATAAAGTACTTGTAGTCATCGGTGTTTTAATAGCTTGTACCATTAGTGCAATTAAACATAGTTTCTCATAACTATTTAGCCAATCTTCTCTCAAGATATGATAAATGTCATTGACAATTGGATTTGCATGATTACCATTCTTATAGACTGGTTTAAATTCTGCTTCCATTGCAGTTTCTACTGTTTCTCTAAGCCACTCTAAGTTAGCGACTACATTCTTTTGTGTGTTTGTGTTCATAATTTATTTTTAATTTGATTAATTAAGGGAGAAGCTTAGTGCCTCTCCCTGTTTTAGTTTTACTTGTTAGTTAATTTCTCTCTACCACTTAGGATTCTTAAACTTAGTGCGATATCTGCGATTGAATCTGGTAGTGGATCTCCGTAGTAGTCTCCATCTCTTAGTCTTTCGATAGCGGTGACCAATTCGATTCTTCCATCTTCCATTGCTTCAATCATTTGCTTTAGCAATTCTTCTTGTGTTGGTTGTTTGTTTATCATAATGTTTATTTTATTTAGTTTGCAACTTTGTTGTTACATATGTTATACAGTATATATATTCATTGTTTCAAATAAAAAAGTAAGTTTTTAAAAAAACATGTATTTTATGTAATATTAGTACCTTTAATGTAACCAGAAGACTTAAAAAAGGCCTTTCGACCTTTAATTTATAATGATTCTTAATAGTGGTTAGATTTTTATTAAAGTTATTAGCATTTCAAATTCTTGTTTGGCTGCTATAGCCTCGTCTAAGCCATTCTGGTAATATCCAGAGCAACCTTGATAGTTGTTATCTATTATATTGTCTACCTTACAAAGAATGTACTGTAAGCCATCTACTAAGTCTGAATCATGGTCTAATGACTCTATTACCAGTTTCATTTGATTTTTGATGTTGTGAATTTGTGTTTTCATATTGTTTATCTTTTAATTATAAAGCTAATATACTACAAATATTTGACATAAAAAAATAAAGTTACGAACAATTTATAAAACTAGTTTGAAACAAAGCATGAGTTGCTGGTATAATTAGTATCAACAGCCAAAGCACTGCTTCGCTAAGGCACTCTCTTCAACGTCATGTGACCGAGACGAGAGGGTTGATATATACATTAGCATACTGATTTCTCATAATGGTCAATATGTGTTATTATTTTATTTTTTTTATTTAATACCGGTGTTTACTTGATCGTTCACCGGTATTTTTTTGTTCACTTATGAGCAAAAAAGAACCCCTTACAAAATGGCTAATGTAAGGGGTTCAAGCCTAAAATATCAAATTGAAATTATGAGAAACAATCTGATATACTATATATTCTAATTAATTATATTGAAATCTAAAACTCATTGCACCGTCTGTAATACCAGCACCGAATCCAGTACTAATAGTTCCAGTAGGTAAATCAAAAGTAGTAGGCACATTATATTGAACTGCATTAATTCTATAAATTTCTTCACTTAATACACCAGGTTGAACAACATTAGTCCATCTAGTAAATGCAATTGTAGTATTATTAGTTTGTGCACCTAGAAAATACATTTGATCTGCTGCATCTGTAGGTAATGTAACACTACCAGCTACTAAAACATTCTTAATACCAGTACTACTAGCACTAATATTTGTTCCTAATGCTGTTACAAATGTAGGATATAATACCCCATTAATTGCTGTAGCTTTATAAAGTCCTACATTTACTAATCCACCTGCAACAGCTGTACTAATTTCAATAGTTAAATTTTTAAGTGTTAATCCTGGAACTGCTGTAAAAGGTACAAACCACATTCCATTTTCAGCAGAATTAGCTTGCATACCTGATTGATCATAACCAGATAATAACCAAGGTGAAATCCAAGAAGCACCTGATCCTCCAACTGGGTTTCCAACCCATGGTCTACATTGTCCGTAACCACCTGGTTTAGTTGCTAGATTTGAATTTACTAATAAATTACCATCGTTTCCTGCAGTTACTTCATATTCAGTTCCATTTGGAGATAATAAAATCATACCATTACCACCTGTTCCACCGTCTGGTGCAACAATTTTAAGTGCTCTTACGTGAGTAGTATCTGCATCGGTAGCAACAACTTGTCTACCCATTGCAACTGCACCTGGTAAACTAGGAGGTACACCGGCTTGTTGTCCAAATGCTACTGCACCTTCAGATCTTGCATATGCTGTACGTCCCCATGCAGATGCATATAACGCACTAGCTTCAGCGTATTGTCCTACTGCAGCTGAAGCAGTTCCTGTAGCTTCAGCAAACTCACCAAATGCTACTGATGCTTCGCCATTGGCTTTTGCGCCAGAGCCTAATGCAATACCTGCATTACCATTAGCTTGTGTTGCAGTAGCCACCAAAGTGTCTGCAGATTTCATTGAACTAGTACCAGTACCTGCTACTAAACCAGCAGCACCACCAGAACCTGATGTTCCTGACGTTCCAGATGTTCCTGATTGAGCTCCAACTGAAGTAGTTATGTATGAATAGTTTTGAATACCTTCTGTGTACCATGTAATTGTTCTACTACCTGTACCAATATTTTTAGCATAAATCTTAACAATCATTCTATCAGTAGTTAAAATAGAAGTACTTGGTAAAACAAGATCTGTTGTAACTTCAACAGGAGTTGCAGCATCAATCCATGTAACTAATCCATTATTTGTAGGTAAAATTGTACCATAACCAACTCCAGCAGAATTAGCTAATTCAATAGTAGTATAAGTTTCAAAATCTTGATTAGCAGCAGCCTTTAAAAAGTGTCCATGAAATCTTTGTACACCTGCTGGTATAAGATTAATACCTAAAGCTGGAGTTAAGAAAGATGAAATTAAACGTGATTCACCTGCAGTGATTGCAGTTTGTTGAACTGTTTGTTCTGGACCGTTAGGTGTTTCAGCTAATACTTTATAAGGACTTACATCTGAAGCTTGAGATTGATTAAAGTAATATAATTTACCTGAAGCAATACCATTTGCACCTGATGTTCCGCTAGTTCCATTTGAACCAGCACTTCCATTAGTACCCGAAGTACCGTTTGTTCCAGAAGTACCAGCAGATAAACCTATTACAGTAGCATCAGTAAAATCTACATTACCATCAAATGAGATACCTGAAGTACCTGCTAATATTGGTAATGGATTACCTTGACCATCTGTTAATCTTTTTTCTGTTGAGCCAACTATACCGTTGTCTTCTGTTTTAATTAAACCACTATAACTTGTGTTAATTGGTTGTCCGTTTAATGTTGCCATATTGTATTTATGTTGTTTTTATTTAAATTAATTATGCGATAGTTACTGAGTCAATCCATACATAAGGACTAGTCCATACGGAATCAGCTACTATACAAAATTGAATGTATGTACCTGTTAATCTTGCTGCTGTATCGGCTGATATTGTATAAGTAACAGTAGTCCAATTGGCAGTTACTGCAGTTGTTTGTGTAAGTATACCAGGATATAATGCTGGATTAAATTCACCATTATTTAATAATTGCCATTTAACATTAAATGAACTTGCACTTTTATATCTGATTGATATAGTTTTAGCAGTACCATTTGAAATGTATAAAGATTTAACAGGTATAGCAGGTGTTTCAGTACCATCTGAAAATACTGATTTGTTTATTCTATATGAATTTGTTCCAGTTTCATATACTGTTGGATCTGCAAATACTATAGAACCAGATCCATAATATTGTTTTTCACCCTCTATATCTAAAATAGGAGCAAAACTATTTAATCCAAGATCAGCATTTAAACTGAATGCTGTTTGTAAACCCCATGTATCTACATTTTCAGTAGGAGCTATTATTTGAACATTACCATCAGGGTATTGTTTTAAACTAATAACACGTGCACCAGGTCCTGCAATATTTCCTAGTTTTTCTATATTTCTAAGTATAATATTTCCATTAAGTGTTAATATAATTATTTGTGTAATATTATTAGTTGCAGTAAAAGTAGGATACCAATTTATAATTTCTAAGTAACATCTTAGAAAATATGCTGTAAAATTCAAGCCAGTAGTTTGAGCTTTAGTCCATAAATTATTAATTTTAGCAAATAGTGCAGATGATGTTTGAGGACCAGATATTGTTTTAGATCCACTATTATAAAAATTATTAATTACAATTGGTGCTATACTTGCATTATTAGTATTTGCAATATTTGTAAATCCTCCTGATGTATTTAAATAAAAGTTACAACCACTTGTATGAGCTGCAGAGTTATTATTAAATTGAAATGTTCCAGTTGCTGTATATAAATTACCATATATAGCTGGTGCACCACTACCATTAATTATTCCACTTAAACCAGTTACTCCACTAAAACCAAATTTATTAATACTTAAACCTACCATATTACCAACGGTATTTCTTAATGCTGTACCTGAAAGAGCTGTAGCACTATTTTGTACAAACCATGTAACACCATCTTGTGCTGTAAATCCTTCAGTCCAACCACCTTCTAATTTAATACCAGTTTTATTTAAACCATTTATATCATCAAGATTTTGAGAAGTAAGCGTTGTATAATATGTGTTAGTAGTTACTTTCTCAATACCACTTACTGCAGTACCTGTTTCATAAGCAACACTTGCTAAAGTAATAACAGTTGATGTAATAGATCTAACTTTGTAGAAACAAGTTCTACCACCCCAATCTGGATCAGTAACTGTAAATACTGTACCTGATGGTAAATCAGCTGTCATATCTCTTGAAGTTGCAACAGCTGATGAGTTTAATGCAAATGTTAATGTTCCAGCTACTGAAGTATATCCAGAACCTGCTACATTAATTGTATCATCATTAGCGGCTACTGTAATCGCTTTAGCTATTGTTTTGTATGGTAATGCAATAGTACCGTCTCCAGTAGTATCATTACCCGTTATATTATCTGTATACCATGTTGCCATATTGTAATAATTTGTTTTTAATATTTATATTGTTTGTTATCTAAATTTTGTATCAAAGCCTGAAGTAAACCAAACAGATTCACCTGCATTTTCATTATATGCAATATGTTGATTTAAACCTTTAGCTAACCAATTAGTAATGGTACTTGCTCCACTTACTGTTATATAATCAATTTTTGTTTCTGTGTCTGTACTACCTACTTTAGATGCTGTTAGAGCAACTGTATATGTACCCGCAGTATTATATGTTATAGTAGGATTCTGATCTGTGGCTGTAGTTGGTGTGCCTCCAGCGAATGACCATGACCAACTAGTTGGATTACCAGTTGAAGTATCTTCAAAATCTACTGATTCATTCTCTAAAATTGTGGTTACAGGAGCTGTAAAATTAGCAACTACTGGAATAACATTAACTGTTAAATATTCTGTAACTGTTTTAGTATTACTACCTTCAGCATTTGTTGCTTGTAATGAAACTGTAAAACTACCAGCTGTGTTAAATTCTACTAAAGGATTTTGTGCAGTAGAAGTTAATGGAGTTCCACTTTGGAATGTCCATAACCAACTCGTAGGTACACCAGTTGATGTATCTGTAAATTGTACAGATTGTCCAACAAATATAGTAGTTGCATCACTTGTAAAATTTGCAGTTGGTGCAGTTGGAGTTACGTAATTCCAGATTCTAGTTTCTAGATTCCATCTGTTAGTGTCTAAGTTCCAAATAAAAGGTACTGGACCTGGACCTGGACCTGCGCTAGCATTTGCTAATGCCATCCACCATGTGCCTCCAGTTGGATATGTAATATCGTAATAATTAGCAAGTGCAATAGTCCATGAACCATTTAAGGGTTCAGTAATGCCAAAATGATTACATAGAGCAATTAACCAACTATTGTATAGTGGTTCTGTTATACCTAAGTATTCACAATAAGCTTGAATGTAACTACCACCGATAGGTTCAGTTACAGCTCCGTTAGACTGAGTATAAACGTATTGTGCGACTGCACTTGAAATTCCTGTATCGAAAGCCATATATGTTTAAATATAAATTTAGTTTGAAGTGTTCGTATATCTAGATTTAATTAATCTATCTACAACATCCACTACCATTTGAGATCCGATATACGCTGTAGCAACGATGACCCAATCTCCTGATGTTAAGTTACCTGAAAAGAGTCCCCATGATCCAACAAAGAATACCACAAGCTTTCTACTTATGTACTTATTTATTATTTGATCTAGATTGTTTCTCATTTGATAGGAAAACTTTTAATTTTTTTATGTTGTTGTCAGTACTCTTAGTAGTTATAGCTACTTTAGGTACTTTAATCTGGTATACAGAAGGGTGAATAGTTTGCATATAAGAAATCTGATCCATTTACGTTAAAGCCTCTTTGGCATTGAATACCACTAAAATATGAAGTTTCAGGGTTTCTTGGCATACCATTGTTATTCCATTGCAACCACTGAATGAACATCGCAGGATTTTGAATTAAGAATTCTTTCATTCTTTGATCATAAAACTGAGCAGTGTCCATCGATGCCTCTCTTAAGAATTGTAATTCTTGTAAAGTCGTTGGTTGTGTTTCTTCTGAAGTACCGTTTAAAATACCTTTTTCTACCATTTTGTATTTCAAATTAGGTAGTAATAAGTACAGAGCATATTGCATTAGAGTTGGACCTACGTAGTCTTTAAGAAACATTTCTTCATTAACTGTAAGATCATTTAATCTAACACCTTCTTTAAGTCTGTTAAAGAAATTAGTACCCAATGTATCTTGAATATAAATTTCTTGTGCGTTTAGAATAGATGGAGTCAAGACATCAATACGAATATTGTTATCTAATGACGTCCATTGTTTCATTCTTTGTTCTGATACGAGTAGGATAGTTTCCATTATGCTTGAGGTGTATTGTTTATATTTTGATCTTCAGGTACATCTGGTAAATTTGCTTCTTGAACCATTTCATCTTGTGGTGTAGCTACAATTTTGTTAGGTACAACACAGATTTTAATATTCCATCCAGCTAATTTAAGAATATAACCAAACGAAGTTATAATTTTCTTTCTTTTTGGTTCGATTACTGTACCTTCAAAGTGTGCATAAGCTACAAGTATTTCATCTGCTACTGAACTAAATCCAGTTGAATCTTTAATACCTAATAAAGCAGGCGATGTAATTCTATGTGCAGTTAGTATTCGTGATGTTATACGCTCTTCTAATGTCAAGTAATAAGAATCATTAGCAGCAGTAATTGGCGTCACCTCAGGTGCTGTATCAGCGTCAGAGAACGATAAGAAGAATCTACCAGCATTCTCTTCACCACTAAAAGTAGCTTCAATTTCTGAGTAAACATCTCGTCTTTGTTCTGGTGTCGGGATACCATTCTTAAATGCAATGAACAAACTCGGGGCTAATCCATTTGATATATTATTTACGTGAAAACGGGATACTTTTGCATCCAATGTAATATCAGATACACCTGCTTGATAAGCTGGTAATGGATAGTATGAGTTTCCAGGAGTATATGTATAATAGTAAAAGATCTGAGACGCATTATCACCTTTGTTATCAGTTGCACTAAATGCACGATAAGGTTTAGCTGGATACTTTCTTGTGTTATCCCAATGATTTGTAAAGTAGTATTCAATGATCTCATCATCTTCATCCATTTTACCAGATCTAACATTGTTAAAAGGTAAATGATAAATCTCAGCAATTTTGGTGCCTTCTTTATTCCATACTACATTTAAACTATATCCTTGATAAATTGTATAATCTAATACAAGTTTTTCAAACACATCATCAATAGTTTCTCCTTTAGTATTACAGTATTCATCACCAATTAATTCAATACCTTCACCGAAGATACCATCTTTAATTGCATCAATACAAGTTCTATGCATAGCTGAACTATTGTAAAGTGCTATAAGTGTGTCAGGAAATAGATTTGCCTCACCGTAAAAAACATAATCTTTGTTATTTACTTCTCTAATAATTGGAATTGCTGGTACAGAAAAATTACTACCAACTACTGAGTACAAATTTTCTTTATTTTCCTTATTGTCTTTGTTGTCTTTCATATATGATTTTAATAATTTGGTCTATAATAAACATCTGCCCATCTATCTGTTGTTGGAATACCTGGATCGTATGCTAGACTATTTATCGCTCCACCTGGTTCGCATATAATTTTAGCATAACCTTCTTCAAATATTGTAGTATTATTAGAAATAGTAAAATAATATACACCATTCTTGTGTTTATCTTTGAAATTAGGTCCAAAATCCACACCTAATTCACTGTATCTAGCATTTTGAGATACTAATATAGCCTCAAATGGCTCAGGAACCTTTGCATATCCACTAGTTAAAGTAAATACAAGGCTACCATCTAGATCTGTGTTATTAGAATATACTGGTATAAATTGAGTATCTATGTATATAGTCATATGATTATAGTATGTTTATACTGTTAAATATAAAAGCATAGCAAATTGTAATTAAGATAAATAATGTATGGTTATATACGGTGAACACAAAGCAGAAGAGATCTTACCTATTGAAGGTATAAAAGATCCTAGATTTCAAACATGGATGAGAGAGATACTCAA
>Ga0209353_10000880_pt1 | contig 17574 bp, 16 predicted proteins | sample LauGreSpBDMM15SD_2_FD_187561 | JGI IMG/M metagenome (GOLD analysis project Ga0209353, IMG submission 187561) | Freshwater lake microbial communities from Lake Michigan, USA - Sp13.BD.MM15.SD (SPAdes) (version 2) | ecosystem: Environmental > Aquatic > Freshwater > Lake | place: Lake Michigan...
AAAGAGGCGATCAGACTCCAGCGCTAACAACGCAGCTGCCAATGGAGGGAAGGCAAGTAAAACCAAGATAGAAGTTAAGAGAACGTTCCAAGAGAAGATAGACATACGAAACATCGTCATACCTGGTGCGCGCATTGTGAAGATTGTTGTAATGAAGTTAACGCCACCCAGGATTGTTCCAAGACCTGAAACTGCCAAACCGATTACCCAAAGGTCTCCGCCGATTCCTGGTGAATATGTTGAGTTAGCAAGTGGTGCGTATGCAGTCCAGCCAAATGATGCCGCGCCTCCTGGAGTTAAGAAACCAGCGACTGCAGTAATGCTTCCAAACATGAATAACCAGAAGGAGAGCATGTTAAGGCGAGGGAAAGCCACATCTGCGGCGCCGATCTGCAGCGGCATGATTACGTTGGCAAAGCCAACAAAGAGTGGAGTTGCAAACATGAGCAACATAATCGTTCCGTGCATTGTGAAAATCTGGTTGTACTGCTCGTTGCTCAAGAATTGCATTCCTGGGCGAGTTAACTCAGCACGTAAGAAGAGCGCTAGTAGCCCGCCTACTAAGAACCAGCCGAAGGTAGCCATCAAATACATATAGCCGATCGTCTTGTGATCGGTTGAGGTAATCCACTTTACAAAGTTTTTACCCTTGCTCGATGGTTGCGCGCCTACTTGATTGATCGTTGGACGTTCTGCATAAGTGGTCATGCTGCGCTCGCCTTCAGAGTTTCGAGATAAGCCTTATATTCGGCAACTGTTACAACTTTTACCGTAAAGAGCATTTGTGAGTGATTTCGTCCACAGAGGATGTTGCATCGACCCGGATATGTACCTAATTTATTGGCGGTGAATTCAAGGCTATTTGTTACGCCCGGCAAGTTCTGCATCTGAATCATAAATGCTGGAATCCAGAAACCATGAACAACATCGTTGGATTCAATTGTGTAGCGAACTTTCTCGCCGATCGGAACTACCAAAGTTGGAGGTTGCGCTGGAGTTCCAGTAACAACTGCCTTTGGTCCCGCCTCAGGATAACTAAACTGCCATGACCATTGGAATCCATTAACTGTGATTTCATGGGCGTAGGTTGATGTCTTCTCAACGATTTTCTCTTGCTTGACTGCGGTGTAATAGAAGAGAACTGCAACGATGATAAATGGAATTATCGTGTAAGCAATTTCTACAGGAATGTTGTACTGAGTCTGCTTTGGGAATTCACCTTTACTGGCTTTAGCGCGATGGAAAATCGCTGGCCAGATGATCAGTACAAATGTAATTACACCAACTACGCCGCCAGCAATCCATGCTCCCTGCCAGAGTGAAAGTGAGATGTCATTAACGCTTGATAGACCTTCTTCATATCCAAGGCCAGAGACTTTGGAGCAACCGCTAAGCAGAAGAGTTAGCGGAGCGGCTAGAAGAACCAGAGCGCGCGAGCGTTTTTGAGCGAACATAAGGTTAAGGATAGTCGGCTAATTCGGAGTTAGTCGCATTGGCTAGTAGCGTTCGCTAGGTGGTACGAGTCACAGGAAACTTTCAATCAGAGACAGCACTCAATTCCCTTGCTGCCCAAGCCTTTCTCGCTGCCTTAGATAGCGGATGGGCCGACCCGAAGAAGATAGGGCAATCGCCTAGTCGCGCCGCCCACCTGAGAACAAATGCCCTCGAATCTCTGGCGACAAATTTAGGATTGAAAGCAGATCAAATTGAAATTTCAGGTGAAGTTGGGCTTGGCTATTTTCTTTCTCTGGGAGGTTTCTTAGCGCCACAACGAAAACTTTTCTATGGAGCTGGAGATAGATCAGGTGTGATCGCAACAGCCAGATCGCATCTAGGCGACTCTCAGATTATTCCACTCTCCCACGAAGGAACCTTAGATTTCTCTGCGGTTGAGTTGACTACCAACTCGGTTCTTTCATTTCAATTAGCAAATGGTGAAACTGGCGCCATAAACAAAGTTCCAGAGCAACTTCCAAAAGATCTCTTGATTGCAATCGATGCCACCGCCTCTGGGAGTCGTGAACCACTTCCCGAAAAGTGGAGCAGCGCGGTCTTTGATTCAAGAGCTTGGGAAGGGCCGGCTGGTCTCGCCGTCGTTGCAATCGCAGATTCCGCTAACTGGAAGAATCCGCTCCCCCATATATCTGCAGTTCGCAGGACCTACGGAACATTCTCGTTGCCACTATTGATTGCTAGCGCTGTAGCGCTTGAAAATTTCAAACCTGATGATAAAAATATAAGGAAAATGAGCGCCAAAATTCGCTCTGAAATCTCACGAGAGATTCCAGGATCAAGAATTGCAGGAGATTTAGAAAATTCTATGCCGCACTTAACATCCTTGGTTATTCCGGGTTGCAATGGAGAAGAGATACTTCGTGTCTTAAGCGCCCGTGGCCTATCAGTTGATTCGGGCTCGGCATGTACTTCAATGAATCTGCAACCTAGCCATGTCTTAGCGGCTATGGGGCTACCAACTGATGGAAATATCCGAATTACCTTGCATGCAGAAACTACTGCAGAAGAAGTTGAATTACTGATTAACGCTTTGGTAGATGAGGTTCGATCTCAGCAGCAGCGCTAGCGCCGTATGCGTCTTTAAAGCGCGTTAAAAATTCGGCTGATGTAAAGCGATACTCCTGTGTACCGGTTGTTTCAATTACATAGGTAGCAATCATCGAACCTAGTTGTGCACATCTTTCGTGGCTTAAGCCCCAGGCCAATCCAGCAACAAATCCAGATCTAAATGAATCTCCAACACCGGTTGGGTCGGTCTTTGATTTCTCTTTCGGACAGGTAACTTTAATTGTTTCACCAGTTAGAGATTCAACTCTTGCGCCTTCCGAGCCAAGAGTTACAACTCGATACTTTACTTGCTCGAGAATTTCGCGATCGCTCCAACCGGTTTTTTGAATTGCTAGCGCTAGCTCGTACTCATTTAAAAATAGGTAAGTAGCACCTGTTATGAGTTGCTTAATCTCTTCGCCACTCATGCGTGCCATTTGTTGTGAAGGATCAGCCGCTAAAGCAATTCCCTCCTTGCGGGCTACCTCAGAATGGCGCAGCATCGCTTCTGGGTCATCAGGAGAAATAACAATTAGATCTAACTTTCCGGTCTTTTCCATGATTGGTGATAGTTCGATATTGCGCGCTTCCGACATTGCACCAGGAAAGAAAGATGCGATCTGGTTTAACTCGGTATCTGTCGTCACCATGAAGTGAGCGGTGTGAAGAGTTTTAGAGACTAAAACATGCGATGTATCGACGCCGTGACGCACTAACCAAGCGTCATAATCTGGCCAATCGATTCCAACTGCGGCGATCAAAATCGGATTGAGGCCAAGTGAACCCATACCGAATGCGATATTTGCTGCGCATCCCCCACGGCGAACTTCCAAGCCGTCTACGAGAAATGAGAGGGAAACTTTTTCAAGTGATCCGGCAACTAGTGAGTCGGTGAACTTTCCCGAGAAAGTCATTAGGTGATCTAAACCAACCGAACCGGCAACGCCAATCTTCATGCAGCCACCATCGCGGTTAACAACAAGTTGAAAGTGTCTTTAGTTGAAAGAATCGCCGCAGGCGCAAGATCCACCAGCGTTTGGATTATCAATTGTGAAGCCCTGCTTCTCAATCGTGTCAACGAAATCAATTGAGGCTCCCATTAAATATGGATCGCTCATCTTGTCTACAACAACTTTTACAGTTCCGAATTGATGTGAGATATCGCCTTCTTGATCGCGATCATCGAAGTAGAGCTGGTAGCGCAAGCCCGAACAACCACCTGGCTGTACTGCAACGCGGAGATAGAGATCATCGCGACCTTCTTGAGCAAGGAGCGCTGCAACCTTGGCTGCGGCAACTTCTGTCAGGACGATAGGGCCAGTCGATGCTGGCGCTTCTGTTGTTGAGTTCGATGTCTCTGTAGTCATGGGTAAAGACTACCTGCCACTTACTGTCGATGCGACAGCAAGGCTATAAATGCGCGAGAATGTGTCCATGTCCACACCTGCTCGTTCAACTTCGCTGACTGACCTGCTGCTTCTTGGGCAAGGTCGAGATCTGGCATCTGAGCGAGGCGTCTCCTGTACCGGCGAACTGCCAGAGGCGAGTGATCCTGATTTAATCTCCAGAGCAAGGGCTGCTCGCGCCGCACTTGGCGATCGCGCCCTTGTTTTGGGCCATCACTATCAGCGAGATGAAGTAATTGAATTTGCAGATGTAACTGGTGATTCATTTAAGTTGGCACAAGCTGCAGCAGCACAATCGAGCGCCGAGTACATAATCTTCTGCGGCGTTCACTTCATGGCCGAAAGCGCTGACATTCTGACTTCAAATAAACAGAAGGTAATTCTTCCTGACCTCGCTGCCGGTTGTTCAATGGCTGACATGGCAACGGCAAACCAAGTAACTCAGTGCTGGAAAGATCTCGAAGAAGTTGGCGTTGCCGATACAACTATTCCAGTTACATATATGAATTCATCCGCAGCAATTAAGAGTTTTACCGGCGAACATGGCGGAACTATTTGCACATCATCGAATGCTAAGAAGAGTATGGAATGGGCGCTTTCCAAGGGCGAGAAGATTCTCTTTCTCCCAGACCAGCATCTAGGTAGAAATACTGCTGTACTTTCACTAGGCCTAACTCTGGATGATTGCGTCCTCTGGAATCCGTGGAAGCCGATGGGTGGGTTAACTGCTGAAGAAATTCGCGGAGCCAAGGTAATTTTATGGCGCGGACATTGCTCAGTTCACGGTCGCTTCACTTTGGAATCTGTGAACGAGGTGAGAAAACAAGTTCCAGGGATGAAGGTTCTAGTACATCCAGAGTGCCAACATGAAGTTGTTGCTGCGGCCGATGTCGTAGGTAGTACGGAGATGATCATCAAAACTGTCGAGCAATCCCCTGCAGGGAGCGCTTGGGCGATCGGCACCGAGCTAAATTTGGTTTCACGCCTTGCCAAAGCCCATCCTGACAAGAAAATAGTCTTTCTAGATAAGACAGTTTGTTATTGCTCAACGATGAACCGAATTGATCTTCCACATCTGGTTTGGGCGATGGAATCGTTAGTTGATGGCCATGTTGTAAACCAGATTAGCGTCGCTCCAGAAGTAGCCAAGTTCTCCAAACTCGCACTTGAGCAGATGCTCGCCCTATAGTTTGCCCATGACTTCTACTCCAGAAAATAGCCAGAAAAAGGGTCGCCCAACTCCAAAGCGCAAAGAGGCGCAAGCGGCAACGAAGGTTTCATCGCTAGCGCCAGCATCAACAAAGGCCGAAAAGAAGCGCGCTAAAGATCAGGCACGTGCGGCACGCCTCTTGCAGCGCCAGGCATATCTGCGTGGCGATGAGAATGCGCTCCCAATGCGTGATCGCGGACCGGAAAAGAAATTTGTTAGAAATTACATCGATGCCCGTCGTTCGATCGGAGAATATTTCCTTCCAATCATCGGCTTTGTATTAATTCTTTCGCTCATCCCACTAAGCGTTTTTGCTGTGGCTGGAATTGTGATTATGTATAGCGTTCTACTTTTCTCAATCATCGATGGCTTCTTCTTATCTCGCAAAATTAAAGCTGAGGTCACCAAGCGCTTCCCTGATAAGAGCACCAAGGGTCTCGGGCTTTATGGATGGCTACGTTCAACACAGATGCGACGTATGCGCGCACCTAAGCCACAAGTAAAAGCTGGAGATAAGGTTTAACTCAAGCCCTAGGATTTGGGCTCTTGGTCTCTTTCGGATCAGTAGTTGGAATATTTCCAAGCGCCTTATCGATAGCGTGCATAACATCGGCAGATAACTTAACTCCCGATGCTTTTACATTCTCTTTAACCTGAGCTGGCTTGGTTGCTCCCATAATTGCGCTAGAAACATTTGAGTTATGCAGAACCCACGCGATTGATAGTTGACCCATCGTTAAATCTAAGTCACGGGCTATCGGCGCTAAATTTTGCACTGCGCTGAGTACGTCATCGCGCATCCAGCGCGAGATCATATCTGCGCCCGATTTCTTATCAGTTGCGCGAGAACCCACTGGCGGTTTCTTACCCGGAAGATACTTTCCGGTTAGAACGCCTTGCGCCATAGGTGACCAAACGATCTGGCCGATTCCTTCGCGCTTGCTTAGTGGGACAACTTCGGTTTCGATAACTCGCCAAAGTGCAGAGTATTGCGGTTGGCTAGATACAAATCGGTTGTAACCCTTGGCATCTTGGATTCGCAGCGCATCTGCGATCTGCTTTGCGTTCCATTCTGAGAAGCCAATGTAATGAACTTTTCCGGCGCGAATCAGATCGTCGAATGCGCTTAGGGATTCTTCGAGCGGAGTTTCATAATCAAAGCGATGCATCTGATAGAGATCGATGTGATCGGTATTTAGGCGTTTTAGCGAGGCGTTGCAAGATTCAATAATGTGTTTGCGCGAAAGGCCACGATCATTTTTGCCAGAACCAGTAGGCCAATAAACTTTGGTAAATAGCTCGTAGGACTCGCGCTTGATTCCCTTGAGCGCGCGCCCTAATACTGATTCAGCTTTAGTTGCTGCATAAACATCTGCCGTATCAAATGTTGTTATGCCAAGGTCGTAGGCAGTGCGCACGCACTTAACGGCCGCATCTGCTTCAACCTGAGATCCGTGGGTGATCCAATTTCCATAAGAAATCTCTGAGACATACATTCCTGAACTGCCGAGGCGTCGATATTCCATAGGTAACACCATACCCCCACTCTTATATGACTTGGCCTCAAATAGCGTGGTGAATTGCTATCGCAGGCAACCTATGGTTTTCTTCGCAGGTACCTACAACTAAATAGCAATACTTTCTCTTGAGGGGAAGTCGGTGAAAATCCGACGCTGACCCGCAACCGTAAGAGTTCCATGGCGATAAACGCGCCATTAGAACTTAAGTCGGATTACCTCACTAGAAAGCGTAATTGACCAACACCCGCCGAGGTTTGCGGGGCGTAGTCTCAAGAAAAAGTAGATTCAATACTTTTATTGCGCTACCCCTGTGAGACTCTGAATTTCAAGAGAGGCTCCACAGTAAAAATGCTTAAATTAAAATCATCTCGCAAGTTCACCCCTACGTTATTCGTTCTAGCCCTTGTTGCTGCTCAAATAATTCCAGTTGCTTCAGCAAACGCTGCCGAAAAAGGCTGGCGCTATTGGGGTTATTACCAAGCAGCTCCCGGTGCCAATACATGGACTGCTGCAATGACTGGTCCAACTGTTGATATTGAAGATGGCGCCGTTGAAGGCTGGTCATTTGTATTCAGCAGCGATGACATCCCATCCACTCCCCCATCAGTTAAACCAAACTTTGCATCGATCTGCGGAAAAACCAAGGCTGACAAAGATACAAAGCGGATCGCTTTGGTAATTGATTTCGGTGCCAAGGCCTACGCGCCCAAGGGCGAAAAAATAAAGAAAACAATCTCTACTTGCGTCCGCACCGCTAAAACTTCGCAAGGTATCGATGTTCTTGGAATGGCTGTGAAGGTGCGTGCTGCAAAAAGCGGACTCATCTGCGGCCTCAATGGTTACCCAGCAAAAGAGTGCGGTACTGAAATCGCAACACCTACTTCCCTTAAGAAGTAAGAAAAGCGCTAAACTGTTATGAAATCGCTGCACCCGCTAACTTGGTGGCTTTGGAGTATCGCTTTGATTGTCACGGTAATTCGTGCCAATAGCGCTCTCTATGCCGCCTTGGTTATTGCGGGTGCAGCGCTCATAGTTTGGCGCTGGGCTGGAAAATTTCCTTGGTCGAAAAGTTTCTGGTTCTCACTTCGCCTGGGTACCTTTATTTTGATTGTCAGAGCAGTCACCGGCGTCTTAATCGGCGTGCCAATCCCTGGAACGAAAATCATTGAGCTTCCAATTATTCCTTTGCCGGATTGGATGGCCGGAATACGTATCGGTGGCGTCATCACTCAAGAGCGACTGACTTCATCTCTGCATGAGGGGTTGATAATTGTCTCTGTGATCGCGCTCTTTGGTGCAGCGGTGTCACTTACCAGTCCTCATAAAATGTTGCGAGTACTTCCCGTAATGGTTTATGAATTTGGCGTAGCAATAGTTATAGCCACTTCATCACTTCCGCAACTTGTTGCCAGTTACTCACGAATCAAACGCGCGCGAATTCTAAGAGGCGATGAGAAACCAAAATTCAAATCAATAGCCTTGCCGTTACTGGAAGAAGCGCTTGCTAAATCTCTCGATCTTGCAGCGGCGATGGATTCGCGCGGATATGGCGTAAGTCGAGTTCGCTCTAGGTATCGCCCGATCAAGTGGCGCTCTGCTGATACTGCGATTTTCTCTAGTGGCCTAGTTCTTCTTGGTCTTGTCTGGACGGTGACTTCATGATCAAATTTTCAAATGTCTCACTTGTCTACCCCACATCAACACAAACGATTTTAGAAGGACTGACATTTTCAATTGTAGAAGGTGAAATGGTTCTGGTTATTGGTTCGACCGGAACTGGAAAATCTTCACTCTTACGTTTAATCAATGGCTTGGTTCCGCATCACACTGGTGGAATTTTGGCAGGTGATGTCACAGTTGATGGAATTTCTACTCAACTAGTGCGACCAGGTGAGTTGGCTCATCTCATTGGAATTGTGGGACAGAACCCAAGTAGCGGCTTTGTAACCGATACCGTTGAAGAAGAACTCGTCTTTAGTATGGAGTCGCTAAATGTGGCTCCCGATGTGATGCGCAAACGCGTTGAAGAGATTCTTGATCTATTGGCCTTGGCACCACTTCGTAACCGAGCGATTTCAACTCTTAGCGGTGGCGAACAACAACGTTTAGCAATCGGCAGCGCCCTCGTGATGCATCCCAAGATTTTGGTTTTGGATGAGCCAACCAGCGCACTTGACCCGATCGCAGCCGAAGAAGTTCTCTCAATCATCCATCGCTTAGTTCACGACCTCAGCCTGACAGTTGTGATTGCAGAACATCGCCTAGAGCGAGTAATTGGCTTTGCTGATCGAATAATTCATATCGCCGGAGATGGCCAAGCCCAGATCGATCTTCCAGAAAATATCTTGAAGAACTCAGTTATCGCTCCCCCAATTGTCCATTTATCGCGCGCACTTAAATTGGACCAGCTCGGGCTGAGCGTTCGCGATGTCCGAAGAATGACCGAAGATGTCAGACGCAATGGAAAAGAGAATCCGCAGGTACTAAAAGATCCGACCCCCACTGCGATTTTGATTAAGGGAGCTTCGATTTCTTACGGCTCACATCTTGCGCTAAAGAACGTTGATGCACTTGTAATGGAAGGCGAGATAGTTGCCTTGATGGGTAGAAATGGCGCCGGTAAGAGTTCACTTCTGCAATCAATCGTCGGAGTTAAAGAGTTGGATCGAGGAGAGATTTCTATCTTTGCTCATCCCCCGATGAGTTTAAAAGGTGCGGTGCGTCGCGCCACCGTTGGTTATATCCCGCAAGAACCAAGTGATCTCTTATATGCGCAAAGCGTCGCGCAAGAGTGTGCGCAAGCCGATAAAGATAATGGCATAGCCAGCGGTTCAACCTATGCCTTACTTCAAGGACTCGTACCTTCAGTCTCACCTGCGACCCATCCACGCGATTTATCGGAAGGACAGCGCCTAGCGCTGGCTTTAGCCGTAGTTCTCTCTGCGCAACCTCGCGCGCTTATCCTGGATGAACCAACGCGCGGATTGGATTATCAATCTAAATCGCTTCTTATTGAGATTCTCAAAGGCTTTGCGGCACAACCTGGAAGAGCTGTTGTTATCGCAACTCACGATGTAGAACTAGTGGCTGAGCTAGCCGATCGAGTTATCTTCTTATCTGAAGGTGAAATTGTCGCAGACGGACCAACGATCGATATTTTATTGGCATCACCGGCTTTCGCTCCTCAAGTAGCAAAAGTAATGGCTCCGCGCAGATGGTTAACAGTTAACGATGTAATGCGTGCGCTAGACCAAGAGACTGATTCCCGATGAAGTATTTAACTAACGATATCTATCGCTTCAGCGGCAGATCGAGAATCGCTCTTGCCATCGTTTCGGCTACCGTATTTGCTGGTTTTACTTGGCCTTTCTATGTGCAATCTCAAAGTTCGGCACATTTTGCACAATACTTTTTTTGGGCAGCTGTTCCTGCTTCAATCTTTCTACTAATCGCGCAACTGAGTGATTCTGGATTAGATGCCAAATCAGTTGCGCTACTAGGAACTCTCGCCGCTCTTCTTGCCGCACTTCGACCGCTAGGCGCAGGCGCAGTGGGTCTTGAACCGATGTGGTTTCTATTGATTCTTGCCGCCCGCGTCTTTGGTTCCGCATTTGGATTTTTGCTGGGCGTGCTCGGGATGTTGGCATCGGCTCTTCTAACTGGTGGATTTGGTCCTTGGCTTGCTTATCAACTCTTCGCCGCCGGTTTAGTGGGTTTATTTGCAGGTTCTTTCCCGAAAAGGTTTAAGGGGCGAGCAGAAATCTTGTTGTTGGTCTTGATTGCAATTCTTGCTTCCCTGATCTTCGGTTTATTAATGGATCTGCAATTCTGGCCATGGGCACTGGGCGGTGACACCCAACTCTCTTATCTACCAGGGGCACCGATCTTGGAGAACTTAAATAGATTTATTACCTTTCACTTTCTATCGTCAATGGCGTGGGATATTCCAAGAGCTGTTTTGACGTCAACGCTAATTGTTATTACCGCGCCCGCTGTTCTATCGGCGCTGCGTAGAACAAAAACCAAGGCTGCTTTCTTGACGCCAGTCGAGTTCAGCGCACGTTTGAAGTAACTAGCGGCAACTTAGTAATTACCGAAACGCTATCTCTTCCACGAACATCGACGATCAACTCATCGCCCACTTTATATTCGGGGTTAATCAAAGCTAGAGCGATACCCTTTTTTAAGGTTGGCGAGAAAGTACCGCTCGTTATCTCGCCAACAACTTCGCCACTTGAATTCTTAATCTGCATCCCTGCTCGTGGAATACCGCGATCTTGGCTGACGAGGGCGCGCAGTTTGGTGTGCGATTTCGCTTCACGTTGCTCACTAAGCGCTTTAGCGCCACTGAAAGTTGGTTTTTCCCAACCGATCGCCCAAGTGGCTGATGCTTGAACCGGTGTTATTTGAAGAGTTAACTCGTGTCCATGAAGTGGATATCCCATTTCGGTGCGCAAGGTATCGCGCGCACCTAAGCCGCAGATTAAACCGTCGTATGGCTTAATTGCTTCGACCAGGGAATCCCAAACAGCGCCAGCATCGCTCCAGCTTGGAAGAATTTCATATCCATGTTCGCCGGTGTAACCAGTGCGACACAAAATGGCAGGGCGCCCTGAAATCTGGATGTGTTCAAAGGCCATGTAATCCATCGCAGGGTTTAAGCCAAGGGATTCAATGACCGATTTAGATTTTGGGCCTTGCACTGCGATGACCGCAAATTTCTCGTGGAGATTTGTAATCGTGATTCCAGTAGGCACAACAGCCATGAGGGCAGCGACTACATCTGATGTGTTGGATGCGTTAGGGATTAGAAATAAATCAGTCGGGCTATTTCGATAAACAATCAGATCATCGATAACTCCGCCAGCAGAGTTGCAGTGAAGGGTGTACTGGGCCTGTCCATCGGTAATTCGATTTAAATCATTGGTAAAGACAGAGTTGAGAAATTCCAGCGCTCCTTCGCCAATCACGCTGACTTTGCCGAGGTGAGATACATCAAATATCCCAACTCGCTCCCGAACAGCGGTGTGTTCGGCGATTACGCCCGATGCTGGGTACTCAATAGGCATCAACCAACCGCCGAAATCGGCCATCTTTGCGTTAAGTGCAAGATGTTTTTCGGCAAGTGGTGAATTTTTCATGTAGACAACTTACACTTACCCGAGCATCGCCACCAGATAAGAACCATCATTTAGTAGCGAGTCACCACGACGCAGGTTACTTCTTAAGGAGCTTTACATGACAACAATCCACCTCTCTGATGGAATCATCAAAGATGAGATTCTGGTAGTTGGGCTATCTCATAAGAAGAGCAAATCCTCGCTAACAATTGAAAGTGGCGATATCGCACTTGATACAAAGAAAATTTTGGCGACCTTGGCCGATATGGGTGCAACTGGCAAGGCCGATGAAGTAATTAAAATCCCTGGTACTAGTACGCGTCTATTAATCTTCACCGGACTTGGCGAACATAAAGCCACCTTCGACGATGAGACCCTGCGCCGCGCAGCAGGTGCAGCCGCGCGAGCTCTGGCCGGAAATTCCAGCGCCACCTTCTCGCTTCCCGCAAAGAAAGCAAATGCAGTCGGAGCTGTTGCAGAGGGCGCGCTATTGGGCGCGTATGTCTTTAACAAATTTAGAGTTGATTCACTAAGTGATCGCCGCCCGAGCCTTAAGTCGGTAACGGTTCACTCATCCCTTGCCCAAGATCCAAAGGCGAAGGCGGCCGTTAAACGAGCAGCAATTATTGGGGATTACACCGCAATTGTTCGCGATCTCATCAACACTCCCCCAAGTCACTTAACTCCTGATTCATTCTGCAAGACATTTACTGAAATTGTTAAGAAAGCAGGCGGTGCCGCAGCCGGCTTGAAGGTTTCGATAATGACCGATACGCAGTTAAAGGCAAAGGGATATGGTGGAATTACCGCTGTTGGACAAGGTTCAGCAAATCCACAACGACTACTTCAAATTTCATATCGTCCAGTAAAAGCTAAGGCGCGTAAGACCTTCGCTTACGTTGGCAAGGGAATCACCTTCGATACTGGTGGCTTAGCGCTTAAGCCAGCTGCCGGAATGGAAGCGATGAAATCCGATATGTCAGGAGCTGCTGCTGTTTGCGCAGCAACTATCGCAATCGCACTTCTGAAGCTTCCGATAGCCATTGATTGTTACGCGCCGCTTGCTGAAAATATGGTCAGCGATAACGCAACTCGTCCAAGTGACATCATCACTATGTATGGTGGAAAAACTATTGAGGTTCTAAACCCAGATGCGGAAGGGCGTTTAGTCCTTGGTGATGCGTTGGTGAAGGCGCAAGAGAATAAAGATCTTGACGGCATCGTCGATGTTGCAACTCTCACCGGCGCCCAAGTTGTTGCACTCGGTACCCGCACCAGTGCAATCATGACCAATAACCAAGAATTTAGTGATCACTTCTTTGCAATAACAAAAGAAGTTGGTGAAGCTTTCTGGCCGATGCCACTTCCTGTGGAACTTCGCGCATCTCTTGATTCACCAGTCGCTGATATGGCAAATATCGGTGAACGTATGGGCGGAATGATGGTCGCTGGCCTCTTTCTAAAGGAGTTCATCGCACCTGAGTTACCTTGGTTGCATCTCGATATCGCAGGTCCGGCCTATAACGAAGGCGATCCATATGGCTATACGCCAGTTGGAGGCACTGGTGTTGCTCTGCGCTCATTGGTTGCCCTTGCTGAATCAGGCGCCATTTCGTAATCAGGCGCTGGAACTGGCAAGATAGGTCTTAATCAAGGCGCTTCGTGGCGCTGGGATGATGAGGGAGTCAGCAGACGTGTCTAATTTTGATCTCGTAGTTTTAGGTGGCGGCAGCGGCGGATACGCAGCTGCGCTACGTGGCGCTCAACTCGGACTATCCGTAGCGCTAATCGAGGCAGATAAATTAGGCGGCACTTGTCTTCACCGCGGATGTATCCCAACTAAGGCCCTGCTCCACGCCGGTGAGATCGCAGATGGCGCACGCGATGCGAGCCACTTCGGAGTAAACGCGACATTTAACTCAATAGATATGACCGGCGTAAATGCCTACAAGGATGGCGTCGTTTCAAAGTTACATAAGGGTCTGCAAGGTCTAGTTAAATCTCGAAACATCACCTTTATCGAAGGCCACGGAAAGCTTGTCTCTAAGGACACCATCGAAGTTAATGGCGCTCGCTACACAGGCAAAAATATTCTTCTTGCAACCGGTTCATATGCCCGCACTCTGCCTGGTCTAGATATTGATGGAAAGCAAGTCATCACATCTGATCAGGCGATGAAGATGGAATATGTGCCAAAAAGCGTAATTGTTCTGGGTGGCGGAGTTATCGGATGTGAGTTTGCATCGGTCTGGAAATCATTCGGTGCAGAAGTAACAATTATCGAAGGTTTGCCGCACCTTGTAGCTCTGGAAGATGAATCATCAAGCAAGCAGTTAGAACGCGCCTACCGTAAGCGCGGAATTAACTTCGAACTAGGCGTTCGCTTTAAATCCCATGCAGTCACAGCTGATGGAGTAACCGTCACCTTGGAAGATGGAAAGACATTTACCGCTGAAGTTCTCTTGGTTGCCGTTGGTCGCGGTCCAGTTTCCGCCAACCTCGGCTATGAAGAACAAGGCATCACGATGGATCGTGGATACGTTTTGGTTGATAACAAGTGCCGCACCAATGTGCCAGGTATTTGGGCAGTAGGAGATTTGATTCCAACGCTGCAACTCGCTCATGTTGGTTTCGGAGAAGGCATCTTGGTTGCTGAGGAGATCGCAGGTCTTAATCCACGTCCAATCAACTATGACGGCGTTCCACGCGTTACTTACTCTGAACCAGAAGTTGCCTCAGTTGGCCTTACAACTGCGCAAGCAAAAGAACGTGGTTATGACGTTGTAGAACTTAATTACGACCTAGCCGGAAACGGTAAGGCGCAGATTCTGCGGACAGCGGGTTCAATAAAGCTGGTCTCGCAAAAGGGTGGACCAGTTCTAGGAATTCATATGGTTGGTTCACGAGTCGGTGAACTACTCGCCGAAGCGCAATTAATCTTTAACTGGGAAGCATCAGCAGATGATGTTGCTCCATTGATCCACGCCCACCCAACGCTTTCTGAAGCAATGGGTGAAGCGCATATGGCACTTGCCGGCAAACCACTTCACGCTCACGGATAGAGAATAGGAAAACGCAATGACTTTCTCAGTAACTATGCCAGCACTTGGCGAAAGTGTCAGCGAAGGTACAGTCACACGTTGGCTTAAATCCGAAGGCGATCATGTCGCAATGGATGAACCACTCCTCGAAGTATCAACCGACAAAGTCGATACCGAAATTCCTTCGCCTGTCGCCGGCATCTTGCAAAAAATAGTTGTTGCAATTGATCAGACAGTTCCAGTTGGAGCAGAGCTTGCAATCATCGCCGATGGCGCAGCGCCCGCTTCGACTCCTGCACCTGCAGCACCAGTTACTGCTGCACCAGTGACTCCACCTCCTGCAGCGCCTGTTGCTGCCGCACCAGTGACTCCACCGCCAGCTGCGCCTGCAGCACCGGTTGCGCCATCTGCTGGAACAATTATTACGATGCCAGCACTTGGTGAGAGCGTTAGCGAAGGCACTGTTACGCGCTGGTTAAAGGGCGTCGGAGATTCAGTCGCAGTTGATGAAGCTCTTCTTGAAGTTTCAACTGACAAAGTTGATACCGAAATTCCTTCACCTGTTGCCGGAACAATTCTTTCAATCGATGTTCCTGTTGATTCAACTGTTCCAGTTGGCGCACGTTTAGCAGTTATCGGTGGCGCAGGAGCTTCCGCACCTGCCGCACCAGTCGCAGCTCCCCCAGCACCACCAGTTGTTGCTGCACCAGTAATTTCTGCTCCAGCGCCAGCGCCTGTTGCTGCAAGTGCTCCTGTCTCACAACCTGCCGATGCTTATGTAACTCCAATCGTTCGTAAGTTAGCTAACGATCTTGGGGTAAACCTGGCAAGCGTTAAAGGCTCTGGTGTAGGTGGACGAATTCGCAAGGAAGATGTTGAGGCTGCTGCACCAAAGAGCGCCGCTCCGGTTTCAACAACAACAGCGGCACCTGCACAGCGTTCAGCAGCTGCACCTGTCGTTGCAACATCTCCACTTCGCGGAACTACCGTAACCATGTCACGTCTTCGTAAGGTAATCGCAGCCCGCATGGTCGAGTCACTTCAAGTAAGTGCGCAGTTAACAACTGTCGTCGAAGTAGATGTAACAAAGATTGCTCGTCTGCGTGATCGCTCAAAGGCAACATTTGAAGCGCGTGAAGGCGTAAAACTCTCATTCCTTCCATTCTTTGCAGTTGCGGTTTGCGAAGCGCTAAAGCAGCACCCAGTTCTTAACTCATCGGTTGAGGGCGACCAGATCATTTATCACGGAGCAGAACATCTCGGAGTAGCCGTAGATACTGAACGTGGATTGCTAGTTCCAGTTATCCATAATGCAGGTGACCTAAATATGGGTGGAATCGCACGTAAGATTTCCGATCTCGCTGCACGCACCCGCGACAACAAGGTGACACCTGATGAACTTGGTGGCGGAACATTTACGTTAACAAATACCGGAAGCCGCGGTGCGCTCTTTGATACTCCAATTATCAATCAGCCACAGGTTGCAATCCTTGGTCTTGGCGCAGTTGTTAAGCGTCCAATGGTTGTTAAAGGCGACGATGGTGGCGAATCTATTGCGATTCGTTCCATGGTCTACCTTGGTCTTTCATACGATCATCGCGTAGTCGATGGCGCAGATGCTGCTCGATTCCTAGTCACTCTTAAAGAGCGACTAGAAGGCGGCGCTTTCGAATCAGATCTAGGTCTCTAAACTTCTATGTCAGTTCCACAACGCATCGCAATTACTGGCGCATCCGGTCTCATCGGAAGTGCGCTAGTTGGCCATCTGAAATCTGAAGGCCACACAGTTCAGCGCATGGTTCGCCGCGCAACGGTTGCACCTGATGAGATTCAGTGGGATCCCAAGACAGGTTATGTAGATATCGAAGCGCTGCGTGGCGTTGATGCAGTTATTCACTTAGCTGGCGTTGGAGTTGGCGATAAGCGTTGGACCAAACGATATAAATCAGAGATTCTAAATTCACGTTTGCTAGGAACAACTGCGATTGCTAACGCAGTTGCTGAAGTAAAACCACAAGTTTTCATCTCGGCAAGTGCGATCGGTTGGTATGGAGATTCTGGAAACCGCGCTGTTGTTGAGACCGATTCTGTCGGCAATGATTTCTTGGCTGCAGTTTGCCGCGAATGGGAAGGCGCTGCCGACCTTGCCGGCGATGTTCGCACTGTAAAACTTCGCACTGGTTTGGTCCTTGATCCAACAGGTGGCGCGCTAGGTCGCATGCTGCCACTCTTTAGATTTGGACTTGGCGGAAAACTCGGTTCAGGTAAGCAGTGGTGGTCTTGGATAACTCTTCACGATGTAGTCCGCGCAATCATCTTTGCACTTGAACACCCAATTGCTGGACCCGTAAACCTGACAACGCCTAACCCTGTTACCAACCAAGAATTCACTGCTGCCCTTGCTCGTGCCATGAATCGACCAGCGCTATTTCCAGCACCTGCAATTGCGCTAAAGATCGCACTCGGTGGTTTTTCAAGCGAAGTTCTGGGTTCAAAGAAAGTTATGCCAAACGCTCTAAGCGATGCAGGATTTGTTTGGGACTACCCACATATCACCAACGCCTTAACGGCGTTGATCGATCAATAACTGCTCTGCCGCTTTTCTACCAGAAAGCAAAGCACCATTCTGCGAAGGCGATTCCAAATAGTCTCCCGCACAATAAATATTCTTTTCAATCTTCACCGCTTCGCGCTTTATAAATCCTGGCTCAAATA
>Ga0209353_10000882_pt1 | contig 17563 bp, 12 predicted proteins | sample LauGreSpBDMM15SD_2_FD_187561 | JGI IMG/M metagenome (GOLD analysis project Ga0209353, IMG submission 187561) | Freshwater lake microbial communities from Lake Michigan, USA - Sp13.BD.MM15.SD (SPAdes) (version 2) | ecosystem: Environmental > Aquatic > Freshwater > Lake | place: Lake Michigan...
ACTTCAGGAACCAACATTGACGTTCAAATATTTGATACTTCGAAAATCGATTGGAATAAATCGGCATTTCCAAAAGCAAAATTAGGCAATAAAAAAGCCGTTATTATCGTTATGGACTATGCTTTTGGCGAACAGGCGTATGAAACCATCGACGAATTGCTAAAACCCTACAAAAAAGACATACTTTTGAATGTAGAATCCGTTTCAATAATGGGAAAAGCAGGGATTCTTCAAGGAGGAAAAGGCGATATTATGATTCCTTCCGCACATATAAATGAAGGAACGGGCGATAATTATTTCTTTCACAATGAATTGACAGCAGAAATGCTTGAAGGAAATGCTATTCCAGTTGTTGCTGGACCCATGATTACGGTTTTAGGAACTTCATTGCAAAACAAAGATTTGTTGAAGTTTTTCCATGAATCTACTTGGGGCGTAATTGGTTTGGAAATGGAAGGCGCTTATTATCAAAAAGCAATTCAATCGGCATCAAAAATTAGAAAAAGCATTAATCCAGATGTGAAGGTTAGATACGCCTATTATGCATCGGATAACCCATTAGAAACAGGAAGTACATTGGCTTCAGGCGGATTGGGAACAACAGGTGTAAAACCAACGTATTTAATTACAATTAAAATATTAGAACAAATTTTTAACGTTATATAATTTTTGAGTATGAGTCAGAACACAAACAATTCAGAGAATCAAGAGATTGATTTATCGATGATTTCAAATAAAATAAAAGGGTTTTTCGATGGAGTCGCTTTTTCTATTTTTAAAGGAATTTTATTTTTAAAAAGGAATTTTTTAATCCTTGGGATTTTACTTGTTGTGGGTGTTGGATTTGGAATATTTCTAGATACTACTAATAATTCCTATGATTCTGAAATCATTGTGAAACCAAATTTTGGCAGCACGGATTATTTATATTCCAAAATTGATTTATTAGAATCTAAAATTAAAAACCGCGATACCGTTTTTCTAAAATCAATAGGAATTGAAAACCCTAAAAACATCATTCGTGTTGAAATTGACCCAATAATTGATGTTTATCGTTTTGTGAACTACAACGAAAAAAACATGAATTTAACTACCAATACACAAAATTTCGAATTGGTAAAATTATTAGCTGAAAATGGAGACATTAACAAGGTAATAAAAGATAAAACAACCAGTAAAAATTATTATTGGCACACAATTCATCTCGTTAGTAAAGGATTTGTTTCTGAAGAAAAAACAATCAAACCTATTTTAGCCTTTTTAAATAACAACAGTTATTACCAGAGCATAAATAAACTCAGCCTTGAGAACATTATAATAAATATTAAAAAGGATGAAGAAATAATTCTCCAAATTAATACGTTACTAGAAAACTTATCAAATAAATCTGGACAAAAAGCGGAAAAATTAGTGTTTTATAACGAAAACACGGACTTGAACGAAGTTCTCAAAACAAAACAAGCTTTGGTATATGAAATTGGCGCACTTAAAGAACAATTGGTCAACTTAGACAGCCCTATCAAAAATAATAGCAATATTTTAAATATTAAAAATATGGATAGCGTTAACGGTAAATTAAAATTTTTCTTACCGCTATTTTTAATTTTTGTATTTATTTTCATTAATTTATTCTTAAAGTTCTATAAAAAACAATCTCTAAAAGCATTGCATAACAAAGCATAATTAAAAAATTAAATAATGAAAGGAATAATATTAGCAGGTGGATCGGGAACAAGATTGCACCCATTAACACTTGCCGTGAGTAAACAATTGATGCCTATTTATGACAAACCAATGATTTATTATCCACTTTCATCATTGCTTTGGTCAGGAATTAGAGAAATTTTAATCATTTCTACGCCGCATGATTTGCCTTTATTCAGACAATTATTAGGAGACGGAAAAAGTTTGGGTTGTCGATTTGAATACGCTGTTCAAGAACATCCAAATGGTTTGGCAGAAGCGTTTATTATAGGAAAAGAATTCATCGGAAAAGACAAAGTCGCTTTAGTTTTAGGAGATAATATTTTTTACGGAACCGGATTATCCGATTTGCTTCAAGCCAACAATAATCCTGATGGAGGAATTATTTATGCTTATCACGTGAATGATCCAGAACGATATGGAGTTGTAGATTTTGATTCTGAAGGAAATGTACTTTCAATCGAAGAAAAACCAGAACATCCAAAGTCAAACTTTGCAGTTCCTGGGATTTATTTTTATGACAATGACGTAGTTGAAATTGCGGCGAATATAAAACCAAGTCACCGAGGTGAAATTGAAATTACAGATGTAAATAGAGAATATCTTAGAAGAGGAAAATTAAAAGTAAGCATTCTTGATAGAGGAACCGCATGGTTTGATACAGGAACCTTTAACTCTTTAATGCAAGCATCTCAATTTGTTCAAGTTATTGAAGAGCGTCAAGGTTTAAAAATCGGTTCTATTGAAGAAGCAGCTTATAAAATGGGATATATCGATGCTGAACAATTAAAAGCATTAGCGCAACCCTTATTAAAAAGTGGTTACGGTACGCACCTTTTAGATATTTTATAAAATGAATTTTATACCAACAAAATTAGAAGGGTGTTTTATTATTGAACCAAAAATAATCAACGACGAAAGAGGTTATTTTATGGAAAGTTTCAATGAAAACACTTTTCAAAAAGGAACTGGAAAAGCGGTTCATTTTGTTCAAGATAACCAATCTTTTTCTTCAAAAGGAGTATTTCGCGGATTGCATTACCAAACAGGTGAACACGCTCAAGCCAAATTAGTTCGGGTTTTGCAAGGTAAAGTTTTGGACGTTGTGGTTGATATTAGACCAGATTCTAAGACGTTTGGAGAATATGTTTCTGTTTTACTCACAGGAGAAAATCAAACTCAATTTTTTGTTCCAAGAGGTTTTGCACACGGATTTTTAGTGTTGAGCGATACAGCCACTTTTTTTTATAAATGTGATAATTTTTATAACAAAGAAAGTGAAGGAGGAATTATTTATAATGATCCATCCATTAATATCGATTGGCAATTTCCGACCGATAAGCTAATAATTTCCGAGAAAGATTTGATTTTGCCAAAACTAGAAACCGCCAAAAAAGTATGGTAGTATTAGTAACAGGCGCCAACGGTCAATTAGGTCAAGCCATTCAATTTATAGCTACAAATTATACTTTTATACGTTTCGTTTTCTGTACTTCTTCGGATTTAGACATTGCCAATAAAGACAATTGTGAGTCTGTTTTTAGTAGAGAAAAACCTGATTTTTGTATTAATGCAGCTGCTTATACAGCAGTTGATAAAGCAGAATCAGAACTAGAAAAAGCAGAATTAATTAATGTAATTGGAGCAAAAAATTTAGCAGAAGCTTGTAAAAATTATAATGCAAAACTAATCCATATTTCTACCGATTTTGTTTTTGATGGGTCAAAAAAAGTGCCCTACAACGAAACCGATTTACCGAATCCGAAAGGGGTTTATGGGCAAACAAAATTAGAGGGCGAAAAAGCAATTCAAGAAGTGTTTGACGCTTATTTTATCATCAGAACGTCTTGGGTTTATTCGCAATTTGGCAATAACTTTATGAAAACAATGTTGCGATTGGCTTCCGAAAGAGCCAGTTTATCTGTGGTTTCAGACCAAATCGGAACACCCACAAACGCAGTTGATTTAGCTGAATGTTTAGTAACGATTATAACTGAACACTCAAAACTGAACACTGAACACTATGGCATTTACAATTTTAGCAATGAAGGACAATGCAGCTGGTTTGATTTTGCAAAGAAAATATTTGAAATCAATCACGTTAATATTGATTTAATTTCCATTCCCACAACCCAATTCCCAACTCCTGCGGTACGACCAAAATACAGTGTTTTAGATAAAACTAAAATCAAAACTACTTTTGGAATCGAAATAAAACCTTGGGAACAAGCTTTAGAAATTTATAAATAAAAAGGAGGAAACAATAATGAATCCTCCGTTTTAATCAATCTAAATGGCGTTTATTGTTTAATTATTCTGTGTATTTCTTTTTTACCATTGGACAATAATTGAAGAAAATAAACCCCTTTTGAAAGTTCCCCTAAACTAATTTGAGAATTTTGCAAACGTTGGTTTTTGATTAACCTTCCTTCCATTGTATAAATCGAATAGGTGGCTGCTTCTTTAATTCCTGTTATATTAATCACATCTGAAAAAGGATTTGGGAAGATTTTATATTTAGAGCTGCTTTCGTCGGTTATTTGCAACGGTAACTGAACCCCATCCACAGCAATATTGTTAAAAGTTACCCTATTTCCTGTATCTAAAGTCAAATTTGGACCAATAAATCGTAGTCGCACTTTGAAATTTGCATTATCATTTGCTGATAAAATAGTTGTGAAATCTATTTCAAATAATTGATACGCGCTAGAAAGTGGCAAAGAAGTTGTGAGTAATCCTGACGTTTGCCAAACGGGCGTTCCTGCATTTGTAGCATAATCTAAAGATAATCCTGTTACGCCCGCAAGCTCATTCATTACAGCAAAAGATAAAAAAATATTTTTGAAACCCGAAGTAGAGATGTTAAAAATCATCAAGTTTTCAAGAGATCCGCTTTGAAACATTTGTTTGATTTGCAAACCTTTCATTAGCGACGCATCATAAGGCAGATTATTATTTGTAGTTGGACGATAATTTATAATTGTTGGACTATTTCTTCTTTCCATCGAAGCTTTATTTCTGTTTACATTTCCTATAGGAAACGGATAACCCACAAGACAAGATTGAAATTGAATAGTTGCCCCGGATCCAATTTGGTAGGTTGAATTTAATGTCTCTAACGGAACATTATTTGCAATAGCGCCACTCATATACCAAAAGTAGATGGGTACACTTGCCACATAATTTGTATCAGGAATAAAATGTGCAACTACAGAAAAATCGGCATTTGGTGTAATTGTAATCTCAGAATTTGTGCTTGTTGAAGCACCGCTCCAAAAACTAAAAACGAATCCTGGTTTTGCAATCGCTTTTAATTTTAAAGGAATTCCATTGAAATAGATTCCTGCCCAAGGATATGGATTACTAACTATTCCCGGTGTTCCTTCTGTAATTGAAACGGTGTTCATTTTTATATATCCGTGATTTGTATTAGAAACATTCAAAGTGGCATTGATATTTGAAGGGATTCCAAATTTCAAACGAATATGCTCTCTTTGAAATGTTGGCCTTGCAGCAGCAAAATCTTTCTCCCGATTGATGTACATTTCCCACTCAGATAAATTTACCGGTACGCTCCATCGAGAAATTTCTTCAGGCATTTCAGGCGCAATCACATTTTTTAAATCATCAATTGTAGAAATAATTCTAGAGGGAAGAAATGAAGTATTCATTAAATCGGCAAATCGATTGATAAAGTCAATTTTAAAAGAATCGTTTTCCAATAACCGTCTTAGAATTAATGTGGACCAATCAGGATTTACATCAGTAGTATTAATTGATGTTGCAATTGCTAATGAATTTCCATTAAAATCGTTCGTTCCAAACGAAAAAGAAGCGTCCATATCGTGCAAAAGCCAACGCCATCTTCCGTCCAATCCGTAAGCGGCATTTGGTTCATACGAACTCGTTTTATTTCTCCAATATTGTACATTATTATTTGGGAAATCGGCATTTTGAAAGAAGATATTCGCGATGAAAAAATCGCTAAAACTTTCAGGGTCAAGTTGTGTTTTTATGTAATTATAATTGGATTCTGAAGCCATAGAATGTGACTCCAAATAATTAGTCATTGCGTTATAGTGAGTGTCATCCCCTTCTTTTATATCGGCACTGTTTTCCAATAAATCAACCGAATTGGTATTATAAACCCGTTGGAAATAATTATTATCGTAGCGTTCCCTAATATTTAATATCCCGAAATATTCTCCATTTACAAAAGAAATGGTTGGCTGATATGCTTCCGATTCAACGTGTAACGATTTGCACAATCTATGAGCCATTGCGTCTCTAAATTTTGTGTGACGGAAATCCCATCCTGAATTAGAAAGGGTTAATCTATCATAACTTATATAAGGCAAATCTGGAAAAAAATTATAGTCCATTGTTCCATCGCCATATTCAGATCGCGCATAAACGGTTAATGATTTTTTTTCATATCTTCTGGTAGAACCACCACGGATTTTCAAACCAACATCTTGATTAATTACTTCGGAGCCATTAACAAAATAACACATGTTTCCAGTTCTTTCGTCATTTTCCTCCCAATAATAGTTTCCAGCCTTACTCGCTCTTGCAACTCCGTTTGGGGTAGCAATTCGCCAATCGTCAAAGACTTTTCCGGCTACATATATTCCGTTTTGATAGCCATAAAAACGATCTTCATTAATGCTTATTGAAATTACGGGCAATGAAAACCTAGCACTTCCTTGAGGAGTAATGAAATAATTTTTTGTAACAATTTTACTACTTATAAAACCAGATTTTACAACTTTCACCCTTACAACCGTACCTTTAAAAACGGGATTATCAGGAATATAATAAGAAGGGTCATAATCATAGGTTGATGAAATTGCTGAAACTTTATTGGGTTGCGCACTTCTATCGGAGATATTTATGGGATTTGTATATCGAAAGCTTTGATAACTATTATTTAAAAGCGCACCGAAATTTTGTCCTGGCAATTCAGGATATTGATTTTTATAAGTATAAGTTGTTCCGTTCAAATTAGTTTCACTGGGTTCTGAACCATCAAGCGTATAAAAGATTGCCGAATCTGCATCTGTTGATGATAGTGTTAGATTGAAACTAGAATTATAAAAACCACCATTTTGAGAAAATTGAGGCGGATTCAATACTCCTAAATATCCTTGAGAAGTGTTTTCGGCTGCGGGTGTAATTGTTTGAAAAAAAACGAAATTTCTAGTTCCATTTGGACTTCTTCCATAGGAAATATCGGTGGGGATTATTGTTGCAGGAACTACATCTAAAACATCCCCCGAGGAATTACTCAAAGTGATACTTTCTCCAGAAGAACTAATTTTATAATTGGTATGCAAAGGATTTCCAGGCGTTGTTCTGTTCTTGTCGGATGCCCAAATTAAAAGATATTGACCCGCTCCAATTGTAACATTTGGAAAGACCCATTTATTCAAAATAGCAGCATCGTCTGATAATCCAAAACCAGATAGATTTATGGCAACATTTCCTTTATTAAATAATTCTATCCAATCTTGAGGCGTTCCATCTTCATCGGTGTTGGAAGCGATATTGGAAGTTAAAATCTCATTAATAACTAAATTTTGTGCTAATACAGGCTGCGTGTATAGAAATATTGAAAAGAAAATTAGCGCGAATGTATTTTTCATTTGTAGTTGACTTTTAGATTAGTAGTTTATTTATTGATAAGAGACAAACGTTATTTCGCTTCAAAAAACCATTATTTCTAAATTTTTATAAACAAAAAACGAAGGAAACGATTGTTGAACCTCCGTTTTTTGATGTTTTTTTATTGCGTTTAATTTTTAATAATTTTATGAGTTTCTTTTTTCCCCTCTGACGAAATTTGAAGTAAATACATCCCTTTTGACAAATCCTCTAAATGAATTTGTGAATTTTGCACAATGCCTTTTTTCAGTATTTTTCCATCAATAGTATAAATAGTATATTCAGAATAATTGTTTATACCGACAATATTTATAACATCTGAAAATGGATTTGGATAACTTTTGAATTTAAAACTATTATTTTCATCCACTAGCAAAGGAAGTTGAACTCCATCTACAGAAATGTTGTTGAAAGTGACCCTATTTCCTGCATCCAAAGTTAAATCTGGACCTGTAAATCGCAAGCGAATTTTAAAATCGGCATTATTATTTGCAGCAGCAATTGCGGAACAATCTATTTGAAGCAATTGATAGGCGCTAAACAAGGGCAATGATGTTGAGGATAATCCCGTTGTTAGCCAAACAGGAGTTCCGGAATTTACAGCATAATCTACAGCAATTCCGTTTATTCCCGCCAATTCGTTCATAGCAGCAAATGATAGTTTTATATTTTTAAACCCCGTTGTTGACACATTAAAAATCATCTTGTTTTCAAGACTTCCGTTTTGAAAAAACTGTTTGATCTGTAAGCCTTTCATCAACGCTACGTTGTAAGCAATATTATTGTTTGCAGCAGGATTATAATTGATATTTGTTGGACTATTTCTTCTTTCCATAGAAGCCTTATTTCTGTTGATGTTTCCAATAGGGAATGGATAACCCGCAAGACAAGATTGAAATTGGATAGAAGCATTTGTTCCTAAAAGATAGGTGGGATTTAGCGTTTCTAGAGGAACATTATTTGCAATAAGTCCATCCATATACCAGTAATATATCGGCACACTAACTTCATAAGTAGCATCTGGAATAAAATTGGCAGTAATCGAAAAATCAGCGGTTGGGGTAACTGTAATTTCAGGATTTGTGCTTATTGATGCGCCACTCCAACCACTAAAAACAAATCCAGGCTTAGCAATAGCTTTTAATTTTACAGGAATCCCGTTAAAATATACTCCAGTCCAAGGATATGGATTGCTCATTATTCCTGGCGTTCCTTCTGTAACTGCAATCGTGTTCATTTTGATATATCCGTGATTTGTATTGGAAACATTCAAAGTTGCATTAACATTTGATGTAATTCCAAATTGCAAACGAATATGATCTCTTTGAATTGCGGGTCTTGCATTTGCAAAATTAGTTTGAATATTTAAAAAATAATTCCAATCTCCATTATCAATTGGCTCAGCCCATCTTGCAGATTGTTCGGGTACTTCAGGAGCAAGAACTGTTTTCATTTCGTTCATTTTGGTAATAATTCTAGAAGATAAAAAGGAAGTATTTAATAAGTCGGCGAACCTATTTATAAAATCGGCTTTAAAATCAATATTTTCTAATAATTTACGCAACAACAACGTTGACCAAGCTGGATTTGGATAACTTATTCCGTCTGGAGCTGTTGCCATAGCCAAATTATTGGTATTAAAATTTAGATTAGAAATCGAAAAAGTATCGTCCATGTCGTGTGCCAACCATCTCCATCTTCCATCATTTCCATAAGGTGCATTAGGCTCATAATTTGCTGTTTTTTTTCTCCAATATAAAATGTTGTTCATCGGCCAATCTCCATTTCCAAAGAAAATATTAGAAATAAAATAATCACTAAAATTCTCAGGATCAAGGCGTGTTTTTATATACTCATAATTTGAAGGCAACGCTAAAGAATTGTTGGTAACATAGTTTATCATGTTCAGATAATTAGAATTATCGCCCCCTTCAATAATAATATATTGTTCTTCAAGCAATTCAATTTCTGATGTTGGAATGTTGAAAACTCTTTTGAAATACTGACTGTCAATTTTATCTCTGGCACTTAAAATTCCCCAATATTCTCCATTTATAAAAGTAATAACGGGCTGATACCCTTTCGTTACAACATTTAACGACTTCATTAATTCCTGACACAATGCATCTCGAAACATCGTTTGGTCAAAATCATTTCCTGAATTATGAAGCACCAAATCGGAATAACTATCAAATGGTTTGTCATTAAAAAAAGGATAACTCATAGAATTATCGCCATATATCGATCTTGCACTTATGTTGAATGATTTATTTTGCGCAACTCTTGATGAACCGCCATGAATGCGAATACCAATATTTTGATTTAGAACATTTGTTCCATTTACAAAATAATTCATGTTGGCTATTCTTTCATTAGCAATACCTTTTCGGAAAAAATTTGCTGTTGTTCCGCTTGTTGGAGGCTCTAAAGTTGGATTTGCAGTTCTCCATGTATCAAAGTCAACTCCCGCAACCAGAATCCCATTATTATAGTCAAATAATTTATTTTCTGAGATGCTCAATGATACAACTGGGAGCGTAAAACGATTGCTTCCTTGTGGAGAAATAAAATAGTTTTTGGTTTCAATAGTACTTGACAAAGCACCTGGTTTTGTCAATTTGGCTCTTACAACCGTTCCTTTAAAGATTGGATTTACTGGAATATAAGTTGGATTAAAACTATATGTAGTTGAAATAGTTGTTATTTTATTCGCCAAAGCCGACCGGTCTACAATTGCAATTGGTGCCGAATATTGCAATGTTTGAAAATTTTTTTGCAATAATGGACCTGTTAAATTGCCTGGAAATTCGGGATACTGATTTTTATAACTATAAGTTGTTCCGCTTAGATTATTTTCATCGGGTTCTGAGCCGTCAAGCGTATATAAAATAGTTGCCCCTGGCGTTGATGAGGTTAATGTTAAATTGAAATCCGCTGTAAAAAAGCCACTGTTTTGAGAGAATGTTGGCGGCGTTAACAATTCCGCAAAACCAACTATTGCATTCGCAGCATTTGGCGTTATGGCTTGAAAAAACACAAGCGGACCAGTTCCATTGGGCAATCTCCCATAAGAAATATCGGATTGCATTGGAACGGAAGGAACGGCATCTACTGTGGTTCCGGAAGGATTTGATAATAAAACAGCATTTCCAGCCATAGCTAATTTAAAGTTGGTGTGTAGTGGGTTTCCAGCAACAGTGCGGTTTTTATCAGATGCCCAAACTAATAAGTAAGTTCCAGGCGCCATTGAAACACTTGGAAAAGTCCATTTGAATAGAATTGTCGCATCATCGGATAGACCGTAACCAGATAAATTTATGGTTGTTGTACCATTATTGTATAACTCTATCCAATCTTGATAGGTACCGTCTTCATCCGTATTGGAAAAAGAATTTGAAGATAATATTTCATTGATTACAATGTTTTGACTTAAAACAGAATTTGTAATGGCAAGAAAAAGCAAAAAGCTAAATAAATTTTTCATCATCAGTTAATATATTGATTAATAATTAGATGAAAATTAATACAATAAAAACGACAGCTTTTTTTTAGTCGGTGTTCAGCGTTTATTTTCTTTAAAATGCAGAAAAAATAAAAAATTAGAATAGAAATAGTACGATTTTTTTTAGGACTCAAAAAGTGGAATAAAAATCAAGTGCGATTTCCCAATATTTTGAGTATTTAATCGTTTATTAAAGTAAATTTAATAGATTTACAGAATAATAAGTAGTAAAATTCGATAACGTAAAAAGATAAATTTGAAGGCATTAGATATTTCTATAATTGTTCCACTTTATAACGAACAAGCAGTATTCGATAATCTAATAGAAAGATTAGTGAATGTTATTGATACCACTTTATTTTCTTGTGAAGTAATATTAATTGATGACGGAAGCACCGACAACACAAGGCAATTGGTTGAGAAAATATGTGAAAAGGATTCCCGTTTTACTGGAATTTTGTTATCTAGAAACCACGGTCATCAATTGGCTGTTTCTGCCGGATTAGCAAATGTTCGAGGACAAAAAGGCGCCATGATTATTGATGGCGACTTACAAGACCCACCTGAATTAGTCAAAGAATTCTACGAATTATTAGTAAATGGTTATGATGTTATTTATGCTATTAGAAAAAATCGAAAAGAGAGTTTCTTAAAAAAAGTAGCCTATTCAACATACTACAGGCTACAAAAAAAAATATCAAGTTTTAATATTCCAATTGATAGCGGCGATTTTTCCATGTTAAGTCGAAGAGTTGTTGACAATATGAATAACATGCCTGAACAAAGCAGGTATCTTAGGGGAATGCGTGCTTGGGTTGGGTTTAAGCAAATCGGTTACGAATATGACCGAGACCAAAGACATGCAGGAGAAACAAAATACAGCTGGAACAAACTATTTGAACTGGCTTTTAACGGTATTTTTAATTTTAGTGATTTTCCAGTAAAATTCATTACAAGAATGGGTTTTATTACAGTTGTTTTTTCTTTAATTTATTTTGGGTATAATATTTACAGAAAATTATTTTATAATGATGTTCCTCAAGGTTTTACAGCAACCATTTTAGCAATAATATTATTTAGTGGGGTACAATTAATTTCACTTGGATTAATTGGCGAATATGTTCTAAGAATTTACAATCAGGTAAGAAACAGACCTTTATTTATAATTGAAAAAATTATTCAAGAAGGAAAAGAAAAACCCGAAAATAAATAGAGATGCAACACGATTATTATAAAGAATATTATGATTTAGAAAGACAACATTGGTGGTTTGTTGCTAGAGAAAAAATTATATCAAATTATTTAAAAAAAACAATAGCTGCTAAAATAGTAAAACATCAAGATTTAAAAATTTTAAATGTTGGTTGTGGCCCAGGAAGAAGTTCTCAATATTTATCAAGTTTTGGAGAGGTAACGTCAATAGAGTACGACAAAGACTGCTGTGAATTTGCTTCTGAAAGAACAGGTTTACAAATAATAAACGGCTCAATTACAGAATTACCCTTTCAAGACGAAATGTTTGATTTAGTTTGTGCATTTGACGTAATTGAACATGTGGAAGAGGATCAATTGGCTGTTTCAGAAATGAAAAGAGTTGTCAAAAAAAAGGGCGTTATTTTTATTACAGTGCCTGCTTTTATGAGTTTATGGAGCCATCATGATGTTATTAACCATCATTTTAGGAGGTATAAATTAGGGCAAATAGAAAAATTATTTGCCGCTGAAAAAAACGGAAGTGTCATTTTCAGTTCTTATTTTAATTTTTTTCTTTTCCCAGCAATTTATTTGGTTAGAAAAATAAGTAACCTGTTGCAATTTAACAAAAACAGACCGGGTTCTGGAAGTGATTTTGAAGCTTTTAAGCCAGGTTTTTTAAACAATGTTTTATTCAACGTAATGTATTTGGAAAGCAAATTCATTAATAATAACATCAAATTGCCTTTTGGTGTTTCGCTATTATATACATGGAAAAAAAATAATTAATTATGAAAATTATTAAATGGTTTAAGGAAAATTATTGGTTGACAATTATACTTTTTACGGCTATTTTTCTAAGAATTTACCACGTTAATTTCCAAAGTATTTGGTTGGATGAAATTCTTAGCATGAATAATTCCAACCCTACATTGTCAATGAAACAATTCTATGAAGGAATTATGTTTTGGGAGTTTATACCCCACATGTATTTTTTAATTCTTCGATTTGTTTTTGACCTATTTGGATATTCCACAAGCGTTGCAAGAATTTTTTCTGCCTTTATAGGTGTTTTCGGAGTATATTCAATTTACTTATTTGGCAAAGAACTCATTAATAAACGAACAGGTTTAATAGCATCTGCTTTGGTGTGCGTAAATTTCTTTCATATTTCCTATTCGCAAGAAATAAGACCTTATGGAATGTTGTTTTTATTTACAGTTTTGTCTTTTTATCGATTGGTAATTTTTATTAAAAAGCCAACAATTTCCAATGGAATCCTTTTTGGGTTATTTACTGGGCTGTATCTTAATTGTCATTTCTTTGGATTTATAACTTTGTTTTCTCAATGCCTATTGTTGCTATTTTTTCTGATAAAGACCCCAAAAGAGAATAGAAATAAATTTTTTGGTTTTTGTATTGTATCGGGTATTGTTGCATTAATAATTTTTTCCCCTTCTTTTGAGGCGCTACTCAGAGTAACTGAAATCAAATCATTTTGGCTTCAAAAGCCGGGTCCAGAAGCTTTTACCTCTATGTTTAGGGAGTTTTTCGGTAATTCTGAGATGGTTATTTTTGGCGTAAATCTTCTAACTCTTTATTATCTAATTCATTTATTTAACGAAAAAAAGAATAACTCAAGCAATAACACTATAACCAATAGCAAAGTCGTTTTGAGCTTCACTATATTATCAACATGGCTTTTGATTTCATTGATAATTCCATTAATACGATCCTATTTGGATGTGCCCATGATTTTAAGTAGGTATTTTATTAATATTTTACCTGTTTTAATAGTTGCAATTGCAATTGGTATAAATTTTATTAAAAATGATTTAATAAGAACCATCGTTATTTCTTACATGGTTTTATTTTCAATACTTGATTTATTTGTAGTAAAAAAATATTACAATTCCGTAACAAAATCTCAATATAGGGAATTATCAGAAGAAATAATTAAACGAAACCCAGACAAATCAAAGCTGGTTGTGTATTGGAGTTGGTTGTTCCCCTATTTTTTTCAAAATGAGCCACAAATAAAAATTGAAGGCAATTCATTAGACGAATATGTAAACGGGATGAGGTCTGGAGCGATTTTAAACAAATCTTTTTGGTATGCGGATGCAAATTCTAGACCTTTTGAAATTTCTCCGGAAAATCAAATTTATTTAGACGCCAATTTCAATTTAAAAGAAAAACTAGAATATTATGATGCTTGGGCCAATTATTATGTTTCAAAAAATCAGGATTTTGAAGTTAAAAAGGAAGAGCTTAAAAACACACTTTCTTTAGATATGTTTAGCCCAGTAAATTTAAATGAAAAAGGGAATTTGGTATTATTTGAAAATGCCAATCTTAAAACAGAACCCATTAATTTAGAAAACGGCAATTACGAATTATTGATTAACGCCAATAGTCTTCCCGAAAAACCAATCAACGGTGAAAATGCGCATTTCAAAATTAAAATAAACAACAACGAAATTGCAAACTATTATTTAAGCGAAAATAGTAATAACCAGTCAAAAACAATTATTTTTTCATCCAAAAACAATGAAAAAAGCAAATTTGAATTAATCTACGATAATGATGTTTTTGAAAACGGCAAAGACCGAAATGCGATTATTTATTCTATTTCACTAAAAAAACTAGCGAATTAGCCCAAAAGAGTTGATTTCTATAAAAAAAAATATATTTTTGTGTAAACTAATTTATTAATAAAATGAAAACAAATTTTGTAATAGCAGCAATTATTCTTTCTGTAATTTTTATTTCTTGTAAAAATGATAAAAAGGACGAAGTTGCAAATCCAGATGTTAAGCAAAACTTCAGTGTAGATTTGTATGTGGTGGCTCCGCTAGACGATAATTTTTCGGTTTATTACACAGAAGACAACACGATTAGTTTTAATGGCGACAAAGCGGTTTGGAGAGGAGTAAAAGGACAATCAGCTTCCCAACAAGTAACATTAGATTTAAAAGAAGAAATAATTCCAACAAATATTAGAATTGATTTCGGCATTAATAAAGATCAAGGAGATGTTGTTTTAGAAAAATTTAAACTGAGTTTTTACGGTAAATCCTTTGAAGCAAAAGGATCTGAATTTTTTAAATATTTTATCCCAAATGATTCTATAAAAACTGAAATTGATCCCGCAAAAGGAACCGTTAAATTTTTAAAAAATCCTAAAAAATTCTTTTCGCCTTTTTATTATCCACAACAAGCAGTACTTGATGAAATAAAAAAAATAACGAATTAAAATGGTGTTATTTTTACCGAGCCATAAGGAATTACTTATGGCTTTTTTATTTATAATTAGTAATCTCCGATGTTCAAACAAAGAGTAATTTCAATATTAAAAAACAAACAAAATACCAATCTGATTGTATACGGATTTGGCCAGGGTTTTAACCTAATTACTCCATTATTAGTAGTTCCTTATATTGTATCTGTTTGTGGCGTTGAAAATTTTGGAAAAGCGAGTATTGCAATGGCAATTTCTTTTTTCATGATGGTTTTTATAGATTACGGATCGGATATTATTGGTGTGAAAGAAGCCGCTGTAAACCGGGAAAATGTGATAGAATTAGAAAAAATATTTGTCACAACCATCTCCTCAAAAGCGGTATTGTTGGTTCTAGTTATACTGTTTTCGACACTTTTATTTTATTTTGTTCCTTTTTTTAACAAAGACAAATCTCTTTATTTACTTGGGTTACCGGTATTGATAGGACAATGCATTAATCCCACATGGTTTCTTCAGGGAGTTGAAAATTTCAAATGGATTACCATTTTGACCATCACCTCAAAACTGATTTATCTTTTTGGGATTTTCTTTTTTATTCATCAAAAAGCAGATTACATTTTTATAAATCTTTGGTGGGGAATCGGTACTATTTTAGCCAACGGAATCGCCTTATATTCTATTTTTAGAAAACACAATTTTAGTTTTTCAAAATTAAAAAGAGGAAATGTAATAGCGCTTTTAAAAGGAAATTTTTCGATGTTCTTTTCTCAAATATTTGTTTCCCTTCAAATGTATTCCCCAATAATGCTGATTGGTTTTTTTGGCAATAATTTGTTGGCGGGGCATTACAAAATCGTAGAACAAATAATCGTCGTTTTTAAAACATATATCTACCTGTTTTTTAATTTTGTTTATCCAAGGGTTTGTTATTTATTGGAGAAAAACAGTAAGCAAGGATTCCGATTTTGGAAAAACTACAACGGAATCAATTTTATTTTTATTGCCATTTCGATGGGAGTTATTTATTCATTTTCCTTCCAAGCGGTCCATTATTTTGCCAAAACAGATGTTTTCGAAATTAGCAATTTACTCAAATTAGCCGTTCTAATTCCGATAACATTAAGTATATCCATACCTCTAAAACAATTGCTTTTAGGATTTAATCACCACCAACTTTATATAAGAATCACAATGATAATGGTTGTTGTAAATTTACTGCTAATGATTGTTTTATTGCCACAATATGGGATTATAGGAGTCTTATCTAGTCTCATTATTTCGGAATTAATAACCATAGCGGTCTATTATTTCAGTATTAAAAGTAAATATAATAGGATTAATTATTAGAAAACTAAATTACATACTCTAATTTAAACGTAAAAAGTGTATTTTTGAATCCTATTGTTCTACAAAACCATAGACAATTCGTTTTTCTTAAAGGATATAAAATGATACGACTCATCTTTCAAAAATTATTACACAACTCTGGAAAGAGTTATATCATAGACCCGAAAATTCCAAATGCTCTTATTTGTTACTCCCTTTCCAAAAGGGTTTTCATGCTTCTCAGAGGTATTCTTAAAACAGGAAAAAAAGTTTTCATAGGAAGCAATACTAAAATTTCCAATGTCGCTAATATTTCCTTTGGCAAAAACGTTACTATTGATAATAATTGCCGTATTGATGGTTTTTCTTCAGAAAAAATACAATTTGGAGACCGTGTTAAAATAGGGGGTTATTCTACTTTGAGTGCGACGAGTCATTTGTCTAAATTTGGGAAGGGATTAAAAATAGGAAATGATTCAGCAATCGGACAATTTACGGAGTTTGGCGCAGCTGGGGGAATTGAAATTGGGAATGATGTGATAATGGGTTCTTATATTAGTTTTCACTCTGAAAACCATAATTTTAGTGACAATACAAAACTTATTAGAGAACAAGGGGTAATTTCGAAAGGAATAAAAATTGGTAACAATGTGTGGGTTGGAGCCAAAGTAACTTTTCTAGACGGTTGCATCGTAGGGGATAATTCTGTGGTTGCGGCGGGGGCAGTGGTAAACGGGATGTATCCCAACAATTCAATTATTGGCGGTATTCCAGCAAAAGTTTTAAACTCATTATAATGAATGCTATACCCACTAAGTTTTCTTATTATCAACTTTTATTGGCTTTATGTATTGCAGTGCCAGTATTAAATATTTTTGAGCTGACTTTTGGTTTATGGAGCATTACAATTTTAATTACCTTACAAAATA
>Ga0209353_10000883_pt1 | contig 17554 bp, 17 predicted proteins | sample LauGreSpBDMM15SD_2_FD_187561 | JGI IMG/M metagenome (GOLD analysis project Ga0209353, IMG submission 187561) | Freshwater lake microbial communities from Lake Michigan, USA - Sp13.BD.MM15.SD (SPAdes) (version 2) | ecosystem: Environmental > Aquatic > Freshwater > Lake | place: Lake Michigan...
CTCGCCCTTCTCAGCTGCTTCTGCTTTCTTCTTCTCAATTTCACCTTTAGTGTAAGTGTAAATTTCTTCAGCAAGTACTTGTACATCAGCGATGGTGTCGCAACGATCAACCTTGCGAACGAAGTTCATTTCTTCTGGGGTAAACCTTACACCACTATTGATACCACACTTGTAATAAATGTTGATACGGTCAATCAACAACATCTTGCTGAGGTCTTTGTCTTTAATTTCAAAGAAGTCACGATCGTTCAGTTCCTTGTAGCCGAGCAAGAAAGACTTGCGCAGTCCAGGATACTTGTTCTTCATGAACTTCTCAATACGCACGTCCTCAATGATGTTGAGGTAACCATGGAGTGTGCCGTAATTTTGTGTTTGGAGGTATGTCATGTCCGTGAACAGGGCATGACCAACTTCATGACCAACCAACATGTCTTCAATGTTTTCGGTCATGTCCTTCCATTGCGGAAGGTTAAGTGTGCGGGAAACGATATCAAAAGACGCAGTACGTAACGGTGCACGTACCACATGAAGATTCTCAGAAGCCAGCAGTTTTGCAAGAATGTCTTTGTTCGTAATCATATATTTTCTCCAGTCAATAATAGAATTATGCCTGAAAACTGAATAAAAGTAAAGTTTGCAAATGAACCCTCTATTTCAGAGGGTTTCAAGGGGTTGCAATAACGCTGAAGTCGTTTCTCTTTTCAAATTTGATAACGCTTCTGAACTTGTCGAACAACTGATCGCCTTTGTGAGAGATGACAAAGGTGTTTGTTTTCTCTCCTAGCTGATTCATAACCGTCAAGAAGTAATCAGTACCAGTGTTATCCAAAGAAGAATCAAAGATTTCATCAAGCAACAACAGGTTGGTGTTAACGCTGTTCTTCATCTTTGCAATCTGACGCCATGTAAACAGGATAGCCAAGTCAATACGCATCTTCTCACCTTCAGAGAAACTTGCGTAAGTAAACTCATCACGATGGCGAGACTTGATTGTTTCGTTGAATGATTCATCTAGCTCGAAGTGAACGTAGAAGTCCATTGCTTGTAAGTACATGTTGATCAACTTGTTCATCGCAGGTAGGTACTCACGAATGATAGCTGTCTTGATGCCAGTGTCTTTCAGCAACGTAGAAGAAACTTCTTGAAGATTACGAAGGTCGGTTAGCTCAATCTTGCGATCATATAATTCCATACCTTCTTTGGCTAACTCTTTGAGTCGAACCTTTTCTTCTTGAATGTTCGCAGTATCAGACTTAGTGTTATCAACGTCTTCTTGAAGTTTATTGTTCTGACTGTTCAGCGTTGTGATGCTTGTATTTAATGCAGAGATCTCAGTGTTCAACTCAGTAATCTCAGAGTTGATGTTTTCAATCTCTTCCATGCGATTGTGCATTTTTACCAACGCACTTTCAAGTGTCATACGATCGCTATCAACCGCAGCACGTTCAGCACCTAACTTACCAACGATACTCTCTTTGTGTTCATGGGGGATACCCTGCTCACATGAAGGGCACTGTGCATTTTCAGTAAAGAATTTAATAGTGTCATGAAGGTCGCTTGCTTTGCTGAGTCTCTTCTTGTATGCAGAATCGCAAACAGTAATGTCATGCTGCAGTTGCTTTTTATCAGCTATTGCTGTTGTGAGTTCGACAACTCGTCCGCTGAGTTCTGCGATTCTTGTTGAGTTTGTTTGGATGTCTGCATTGTTTGAGGTGATTCGATTTCTGATTCCTGTAATCTGTTCTTGCTTAGATGTAACCATGTTGGCGATAATCTTTTGCGCAGATTCAATTGACGCTTTAGAAATGAGTAACTTCGATTCGACATTTAACAACTCCTCTTTTGCTTGCTGAACACGTTCTTTCAATAATGTATTCATGTTCGAGAAGATGCGAATGTCTAAAATGTCTTCAATGACTTCACGTCGTTGTGTTCCAGACAGTTGCATAAACGGAACAAAAGAAGCAGACCCCAAGATAACCACTTGCGTGAATGTCTTGTAGTTCAACTTTAAAATTTGTTGCTCAAGAATCTTTTGATAATCTTTTGAAGCAGCGTCTTGGTTTAGCAGCTGATCGTTTTGATAAATCTCAAATTTGTTTGGCTTGATAGCACGAACAACTTTGTAGGTATTTGACCCAACAGCAAACTCAATTTCAACAAGGCAACCTTTTTGGTTGATGCTGTTGATCAATTGATTCTTGTTGATGTTACGGAAAGGTTTTCCAAACAGAGCAAAAGTAATAGCATCAAGGATTGTGCTCTTACCCTCACCATTCTTACCAACGATAAGAGTAGTGGTTGTCTTGTCAAGTAAAACTTTGTTGGGATTGTTTCCTGTAGATAGGAAGTTGCGCCACTCAATAGACTTAAATACTATCACGCCATTCCCATCCTAAAATCAATTTGCACATTGTACGATGAAACCAGTTTGGCTTCTTAACCGTATTGACCACAAAACCTTCTACGATGGTGTATCCACCGATGTACTTTGGCATTAGGTCTTTTGCCATCATTGGTCTCTTGTCTAGTCCACTCATTATACTACCTCCATGTTGACTGCTTCGGTATAGAGAGACTTGAGGTAAGTCTTAATTTTCTCTTTGTCCGAGTCTGTCTGAATTGAGTCGATGTAATTATTAAGAACGTCCATGGTGTCTTCGAGGTCAATTTCTGATGACACCGCACCTTCATTAAATTCCGAGAAGTCTTCAATGATTTTCACTTCATACGGATTATTATTATACACCCTTGCCATGAATTTGTCAAATTTGTAAAGGTCGGTTTTGTTTACAACAACTACCTTTACATACTTACTCTCAGCGAAAGAAGTGTCAATACCGTCAGGATCAAACCCTGTGTCGTCATACTCAAATCTTTCAAACATCGTGTAAGGATTTTCCACGAACTGAAGTGAACGATCGCTCAGATCAAAAATATGGAAACCACGTGGGTCGTTGTAATCTTGCCATGTTAACTCATAGGGATTACCAAGATAAGTGATATTACCTTTAGTACTTCGGTGATGATAGTGTCCTGAGAACGCTAGATCAAACTTTTGAAATAGTGTAGGATCTAAACCTTCATGACTTTCCATACCACGATACATAGCAAAGCCAGAGATCTCAAAGTGCCCCATACAGATTTCAGCAGAGGTATTTTTAATCTCAGCCATTGAGTTGGAATAGTTCTCTGGGCAGATCCATGGCATCATACACACATCGTATGAAGTGTCTTCGTATTTCAGGTGGATTGTTTGTGGTGTGTCGATGACGGTGATGTTATCATATTCACGAAGCAACAGGTCTGGAGAGTTTACTTCGTTAGTGTTCTTATAATAAGTGTCATGATTACCAGCAAGCATGTGAACAGTAATGTTACGCTCAGCCAATTTATCAAAGAACATTTTCTTGGCTCTGTCGAGCGCATAGAAGTTTACGTACTTGCGTCTATCAAAGGTATCACCAAGAACAAGTACGGTAGTAATGCCAGCAGAATCAATAGTAGGAAAGAAAGTATTTTCATAGAATTTCTCATAGAAGTCTAAGAATGCAATGCTATCATTCCTAGCACCAAAGTGTTGATCAGTTATTATCGCTACCTTCATATCACTCCCTGTGAATCATCTTCCTCACCAATTAAATTTTCGAGCGCATTCTTTTCTTTTGCAGCTTTTTCAGCTTTAGCTGCTTTCTTCTTTTCATTTTTGCGTTCAATGAAATCGTCAAAGTCGGAGTTATTTTGCATAAAGGCTAAGTAAGCATTTGCGTAAGAACCATCCTCGTCATGATCTTGTAGTTCAAATAACTCAAACGGCATCTGATGAATTAGCTTTTGTTTGACATACGATTGTTTCTTCTCCTTGGCAATGCGACGAAGAAATGCGTAATAGATGATTTGTGTAAAGTATGAGAAGGGGTTACTAGATTTAGCAGGATCGAAATTGCGTATATACAGCAAGCAATTTTCTACTCCGTCTAAGATCATGTCTTCACGATAACTATAATTGATGAAGTTTGCTTTGTAGGATAAGTGTGTTGCAATCTTAAGTAGGCACTCTCCCACAAAATTAGGGACTCTTGGAATATCTTCCCCTGCGTCTTCAGCTTCTTTAATTTTTGTATGCCAATCTATCAATGCCTTTAGAAAATCAGCATTGTTGACATAGTGGTTTCCTGCCATAAAAATAACTCCTTTGGTATCAGTTAGTATAAGTATACACTAAGTTTCGACAGAAAGCAAATTATTTTTAAACTATTTCGTTGGAAGACTTGCTTTCCGACTTGACAAGGCGCATAATTGTCAGTGCAGGGTTTGAAGAGTATGGTTAATGTTTTGTATCGTTACCTTCGATGAACGATGTTTCGCTTAACGGTTCTTCTGCTTCTGGCTGTTGCATTTTCCTTAAAAACCCAGCTAGCTTGTTTACCCTTTCTCCCAACTCCTCGACCGTCTTTGGAGGTTCTTCCTCTACTACTTCCACGGTCTCCTCATGCTCCTCTACCAATCCAATATAAAATGGAACTGCGTAGGTGTGCATCTTCTTCGTAAACACAATGTGCTGTTTATCGAAAGTGAATGTTTTATCATCGGAGAATTTGCAGTAAGGTGAGGCAGTTACATGCTCACCCATACCATCTTCATTTTGGAATGCATACCCTTTGATTAACATTGGATACTCAATAGTAAGATAGTCTTTTGTCTCTGCACGTTTGACGGCAATGAGCTGCTCGCCAGTGATCATCTTTAAGACAACGTAGTCGTCTTCTAATGTTAAACCGTATTCGTTCATACCTTAACCTCTACAATTTTATAAGTGAACTTCTCTTCCGAGTAAGTCTTGACACGCTCAGCGAAGTGATGTAGGGTGTGGTTCTTCCACGATTTCCATGACAAATCATCTGCTATATCATACAAATTACAATGCGTCTTACCTTTCTTTAATCGTAGACCACGACCAATAGATTGTAAGTTACGAATCTTGCTTTTAGACGGTGACGCAAAAATAACATTCTCGATTGACGGAATATTGATACCAGTAGAGAACGTACCGAACGATGCAATAATGATAGCATCATCTTTCCCTTCCATAATACGTCTGATGTTTTCACGATCAGTTGTTTCGGTACCACCATAAACAAAGAAAACATCTCTGCCGTCTGCCACCTTTTCTCTAATCAATTCATAGAGAACCTTGCCATGCTTTTCAACATATTGAAATAACACTAGCGTGTTGCCTGAAGAACGAATTGCCAGATTTCTTATGAAGCGGTTTCTATTTTCGTTAGTGACGAGAAAATCTATCTCGTCCTGATACTGATTGTTCTTTCTTCCTTGTCTGGTAATGTCGTCATATTTCATCAACAGGCACGTTATATTTAGGTTTGCCACACGTCCTGAATCCATAAGTTCTTTTGTGGTGATAACCCTATGCAGTGGACCGAAGATACCTTCAAGAACTAGACGGTGAACTTTCTTATTGTCAATCGTACCAGTAGTACCAATGCGATATTTAACGTCAGTCAATCTTTCCATTACTGTAGTTAGTGACTTGGCTTTAAACTGATGCGCTTCGTCACCAAAGATAACATTGAATTGAGAGAACCATGCTTTAGGTTGCTGGTAGATAGACTGCCATGTGGTAATTAACACATCTTTGTTAAAGTCTTTACTAAATCCACTATAAAGTTTCTGGCAGTGATAGTCAGTATTCCAACCGTTCTCACTTGAGTAATCTTTAAAGTCAGAGAACAACTGTTCAACAAGAGACGTGGTAGGTACAACGATAATGCACTTGCGACCTTTCTCGAGGTGCCAACGCATAGTTGTATAGATGATAAACGACTTACCTGATGCGGTAGGTGATAGTAAAAGGCTACGCTCTTTGTTTAGTGCAGTATGTACAGCGTCTAGTTGATAGTCACGAATCTCAATAGGTTTACCATGGCCATGCGGGTTTAACCACTTAGCATATTCTTCTACTTCGTTGATAGTTATACCAGCTTCGTTACGAATATCATCTTTGTAAGTTAACAAGTAATCGTTCTGTTCGCAAAACTTTTCAACATACTCTAGTAAACCAGAGTAGAGAGTCTTACGGATAATATCATACAGACGTACTTTACCGTCCCACAGCTTTGCTCTAAACTGTGGAGTAAATCTTGCCCCTGGAAATTCGTATGTAAAGAAGTCGCCCAACTCTTGTTCCACTCCCATATCATGAGAGTAAACACGGATGTAAACTTCGTTTACCTTTTCAACTGTTAAATGTGTCATGCGCCACTAATAAATTTCTTCCATTCGATAGCATTACGGATCTGCCAATCTCTTGACTTAATCTGATGCATAATCGAATCTAAACAAGACACGATAGCAGAGAGGTACTCAATTTTTAAATGAGCATCTGCCAGTTCGTTATCGCCTTCAAGGAATTCTTCCATCTCATTCTTGAGTGGTTTGTTACCTTGCCATTGTTCCCAACCTTCATGTTCTAACTCACCCTTGCCCATTTCACCACGGTAGTAGCGAAACTTCTTTTGGCGAAGTGTGTTGTAGTCCTTATTTGCTTTAGCTACTTTTAGCTTAAACGAGATAAGGTAGTTTAGATATTTGGCGTGGAGGTTTGGGGTACGTACTGACTCTTTATCCAGATGGTCATCATCGATAACGCAGTCGTTTGCCCATGATTCTTGTAGATCTTCTAAATTCATAATAACTCCATTGTAAATTGCTTAGCGCACTAAGCAACAAGTAACCTCAACTCTTATGCAAAATTGTAATAAGAGAATCTAAATGACACTCTACCCATTAGATATTGAACATCGTTTTGAGTAGAAGAAAATTGAAGGCTGTCAAGTGCAACAGGAAATACATCTTTGAAGCTAACAACCTGATTAGCCATATTATTGTTATTTAGTATAAGCAAAGTAGCGTCAGAATAGTTAGTCGCCAACTCGCTGTAGTTAACTGTATCATCAGATGCCAGTGTTATGTACTGGTCATATGATTGTGGGAAACCAAGCGCAATCATCCAGTTGTAGATAGAACGATAGTTCTTCATACCCTCATCAACTAAAAAGGTAAGAGTAAGTTGTTCATATTGTAATGTCTCACCTGGGATTGGTATTCTTGCGAACGGTGTACCAAACTCTGGTTCACCAAGTGTAATGCCTGGAAGGTTTACTTCTTGCGCAAAGAACGACAAGTCAGGTAACTTGGTTATGTTGAACTGATACCCAACTGGTGATAGTGGGTTAATGTTCTGTGGAGTTGGGCAGGTAAAGGTTCTTGTATCAGCCATAGGTTTCTCTAAATTGTTTTCAGTCTACTATTTATACAACAAAAAAAGGGAGCCGAAGCTCCCTTTAAAATACCTATCTTACGTAGGCTTTTCACTAACTTTGATTACATCAAGTTAGAAACTGCAACCTTACGGAAGTAGTAGTTTTCGCCAGTAGTCAAATCAGAACCTGGAGAAGCACCATCCAACTCAACGAATGGGTTAGAGACCATGCCGTAGCGAGTCTTGAAACCGATCTTTGGTTGGAAAGTAGTTGGGTCGATAGCACGAACCAATTGTAGTGGAACGTATGGGCAGTAGAATACACCAGCGTCGAATGGGGAAGAACCCTTGTAACCAACCATGAAGAATTGGTTAGTACCACCGTTACCAGAATATGGATCAACATAAACTTTGTAACGACCGTTCAACACACCAGCGAATGTAGTGCTGGATTCGTCTACGTTCAAGTTAGTAGATAGAGCAGGAGTGTAATCAAGAACACCAGCCATTGCTAGAGCAGACGCTACGTCTGAAGAGCAAAGGATGAAGTTACCTTTTCCACGACGTGTTTGCTGCGCAATAACGTTGGCTTCACGTTCGATTTGGAACAACAAGCCTTTGAACTTCTCAACAGACCAACGACCGTTAGCGTCAACGTCTAGGTCGAAAGTACCAGCAGTAGCTGTAGTACCAGTAACAGCACCAGTCTTAGCAACACGGTAAATTGTACGGATAACTTCACGGTTAATTTCAGCCAAGATTTCTGTTGACAAGATGTTTGTCAATTCGCCTTCAGCGTCAAGACCATGCACAGACTTCAAGTCTTGTGCTAGTTCGATTGTGTATTCTGCCTTCAAAGCACGAGTCTTTGCAGTAACAGAAGTCTTCTCGATAGAGAAAGCCATTTGAGCGAAGTCTTTATCTTCACCAGCTAGAGTAGTCATACCCTGACCAGCAACTGGGCTAGACATTGGAGTACCAGACTGAGCTGGAGATGATGCACCAGCGAATGCAGAGTTTGCTTCGTTGAATAGAGCCTCAGTACCACCTTGTGTAGAGTAGCGAGACTTCATTGCGAAGATTAGACCAGTTGGTTGTGTCATTGGTTGTACACCGCAAATGTCATAAGCGATCATTTGTGGAGCAGCACGACGAACCAAGCTGATTAGGATTGGATCGAAACCAGCAACAGCGCCAGTTGCGCCAGATGCAGAACCAGTAGAGATAGAATCACCACCGTAGTTAGCAGCTGGGGTTTCCCAAAGTGCTTGACGCTCTTCGGACATTGCTTTTTCTTGGTTTTCCAAGAGGATAGCGGTAACTTCTTTACGATAGTTATCCTTAAATGCAGGTGCACCAGTGTGTTCTAGGATTGGTGCCCATTTTTTCATTAGATCTTGACGTACAGTCATTTTAGTAACTCCTTAGGTTGTTTATTTTTTCGATTATTTAAAAGATTCAAGTGCCTGCAAATACTTCTTCATTGCTGGTGCAACTGTTACGTCTTCTGTGATTGTCACAGTAGAATCAGTCACTGGCGATTGAACGGTAGTTGCTTTTTTCTCTGTAGAGAAATAATTTTCACGAATAGTCTGTAGTTTAGCTTTGAAGTTTTCTTTACCTTCAAAGACTAGCTCTTCTGCAAGACCTTTGAATTTTTCAACTTCAGTGTCAGTTAGACCTTCAGCTGCTTCATCAATAGTTTGCTGACGAGATAGCTCGCCCAACTTCTTGGACAACTCTACTTGATTAGCTAGGGATTCATCTAGCTTGGCTGTTAGTTCTTCGATATGGGATTCCATGTTACCGAGAACATCAACCTTCTCTTGTGGGATATCGATATAGTGTTCTTCGAAGAGACCCTTCAAACCACTAACGAAACCTTCGAGAATATCAGACTTAATACCAGATTCAAGGGCAATTTCATTTTGTTCCATCCACTGCTCGACAACGTAGTCGAGGTATCCATCAACCTTTTCAACAAGTCCCTCTTTGACAGTTTCCACTTGCTCAGCAAGTTTACTTTCAAACTCTTCCTCGATCTTAGCAACTTCTTGCTTGACACGAGTAATAACTGCAGCTTCGAAAATCGTAGCTGCTTTAACTTTAAAATCTTCAGAAAGTTCTTCACCGTTCATAAGAGCGGCAACGTCTTCGCTAACATCAACTGTTAGTTCTCTTTCTTTCTTTTCTGCGATAACTGGTGTACCATCAGAAAGTTCTTCCTCTTCCTTAACAGTTTTTGCACCTGCTGGTAGAGTTTGTTTGTCAACGTTGTTACGTTTGACATTTGGTTCTTCAGTACCCTTCTCAGGGCTGATAGCTTCTTCGTTCGTAGCAAGACTAGTATTCTTAGACTCAGCTAGAAGTTCTGCGATTTTATTTTCAATTGACATCTGTAATCTCCTGTAACTGGATGAATTCGTTATTATTTATTATTTAGCTGATTTTACTCAGGAAATATTGGAAAGCACGAATCTTCGCTTCCTCTAAGTTTTTCGATGAAGCACTACGCACATGACGTTTAACTTCATCAATGTTCTTTTCCACAAATTTTCCATCAACAAATGCCCACTCTTTACCTTCCATGATGCCTCTTACGAATGCATCAGGAGCAGATGGGTCTGCGACAATATCAGCTGCGGTAGCTAGCATGAAATCATCTTGGACAACTTGGATACCTTCATTGTTTGTTTTAAGGGATCCCATTGCTCTAGAAGAAACTCCAAGGTTTGCGCCACCGTCTAATAGACCACGTGCAATCATACCCATTGGGGTTTCTAAAATCTTTGCTTTACCAATCCAGTTAGTGCCTTCTTTACGAAGACCAACGATAAGGTGCGATACACGCTCTAGATTGATAGATGGATTTTCTGGATGACCCAGTTCTCCGTATGCTTTATTCTTTTCTACGTACTCTTTCATGTAACGACCAACTTCGTTGTCCATTACTTTTTCTTGGTACATACGACCGTTACGATTAACAAGTTCTGATTGAAGAAATACACCTTCGATAAAGTATTGCTTACCTTTACCTAGTTTCTCTTCAACGATAAATTTAGTCTCTTCGACTGTTTCTCTAATTAGTTTCATATTAGCTTCCTACTACGGTTGGGTTGTCATAAGCGCCAAATGTAGCAGACTCAAATTTAGGCGAGTAGCCATCGATCTTAGATAACTCTATAATAACCATACCTGGTCCACCAACGAATGCAACAACGATAGCTTGATCGTTTACATCGCTAAGAACCCAATCAGATTCTTCGATAACGTCAGTACCATAGAAAGCACCAACTACAGTTGTATTTCTTGTCAGAGTAATGCTGGTACTACTTGCGCAGCTAGTTTTAACTCTAACGATATTTGCTCTTGGTGTGCCACCAGAGGTAAGTGCATCACCAGTACCAACTAAATCGGCGAAAGAGATTGTAGAAGTATCTGCTGCTGCAGTTGCAACAATACGAACGATAGCCTTATTGTTAGTAACTCTTAATACAGTTTTAGTAGCTGCCATTTGTTATTCCTTTGTTAGTAACTGTAGAGCATTGATGAAGTTTTCTTTACCTTCACGCATATACTCAACGACTTCTTGGTCAAGAATACTATTTAAATATTCTTGCGTACCTACGTCGATAGCAACTGTAGATCCGTCATTAAGAACGTAATGTAATTTATTCTCCAAGATAGAATCGTGACGATTAAGTTCACGAATTCTTTGCACTACCTTGTCAGTTGTAAAAAGTTTAGATGAAGCGAGGTCAATGTATGATTCAATTAATGTATCAGTTACTTTGACTTTATGCTCTTCTCTTATAATATTCGCAATTTTATTTTCTAAGATCTCTTCGTATATTTCTTTTGATATTTCATTTCCAATATCTTTATGTTTAACGAAAGACCTCGCCTCATCTAAACTTTCGAACTCTGTCAAATAATTATCGATGTATACTTTACCTTCGGAGGACAGCGCTAGAACAGACCCAAAGAAATGAGTCTGCTCTACTAAGTCGGCACCGCTAACGATGTCATTAACTTTTTTGTTTAGCGCTGTGTAGTTCATTATTCTTCTGTAACAGTTTCGTCTTCGATTACTTCTGGAGTATTGAACATGCTCTGCGCAAGTTCAGTTCTCTTATCATCTAGTTTTGCAGATACACGATCTGCCATTAGCTCTTGAAAATTCTTTTCGATGGCTTCAGAGTCGCCAGCATCGATTGCATTAATTAGATCAATTGTACTCATTTATTAACTCCACTTGGTTGAGATTCTTCTTCTTCCTCTGGTTCAGGTTCAGCTTGTCCAGCTGCCCATGCTTGTTGTACACCTTGTATCATACCAGCATGTTGCGCTTCACCAACAGACTCTTCCTTCTCAGCTTCCATCTGCTCACGATTCTCATTGATATCGTCTTCAGATTGCATAAGGATATTCTTCTTAACCCACTCTTTAGAGTAGTACTTACCAACAAAGCCACCTTGTTCCATAACGGTCAACAGGTTAACTCTATTAGAAAGAATTTCAGCATCTTTCAATTCAGAGAAGTAGTTATCTTTATGGTAGCTGAACTTAATCAACCTTTCCATATCGTCCCACTCATCAATATTGATAATACCTTTTGCAACAAGTTGTACTCTTAACGCATCAAGGAATAGAGTAGTAAAACGTCTACGGATACGTTGAATGAACTTGTTAAACTTAACTTCGTCTCTTGTAATTTCGCTCGTCTTACCTAGATTGAAACCATTATCTGATTGCATTCTAGACATAGGAACGTTCAATGCTTGATACAACTTACGCTGGAAGTATTCAATATCTTGAATCTCTCCAAGGTTAGTACCACCTGGAAGTGTAGTAATTTCAGTACCCTTACCACCCTCACGACGAGGCATCCAGAAATCTTCAAGCATTGACATATGTTTACGATCATCACGAACCTCACCAGTAGCAGCATCATACTGCACTTTGTTACGGAACTTATTCATAATGTCATTGACGTATTGCTCGGCACGAATCTTAGGTAAGTTACCAACGTCAATGTAAAAAATTCTACGCTCTGGTGCTCTACTAATACGGTAGATAACCATAGAGTCTTCAATCAACTTCAACTGATTAGTTGGCTTAATTGCTTTATGCAAGAAGCTCAACGCCATACCAGTATTAGCATCTACGTTGCCAGTACCACAAAAGATAATAGAGTCAATAGGCATCTTAATGCCTTGTAAAGTGTTCTGAGTAATGCCCTTGTCATTGTAAAGATAGTACTCATCAGTACCAACAATAACTTCAACACCAGTAGCGTTTTTCTCACGCTTTACATTTTTGATTCTACGGATCTTTCTAGGATCGATATAACGTAACTCTTGAATACCTTGTTTGATATTCTGAGGGTCGATCATTATATGATAAAACAAACGACCATCAATGTACCAAGTACGAAAGATATCATGTGCTTTATAATCAAAATCCAACAAGTTCAAAATATAATTGAACTCATCTTTAATTTTATTCTTGATACCAGCGGATACCTTCAAATCATCTAAGATGATATCCACTGGTGCCTTATTTTCATCTGCAACAATTGCTTCGTTTACAATATCTTCAACTGCGCTATCAACGTCTGGGTAATGAGCGATTTCACGGTAACGCTTGATCAAATCATTTTCATTCTTGATAATAGAATCCATATCGAGAACCATACCGTAGTAAGCTGCGGCACTGTTAACAACTGTAGATCCATCATCAATAGGAGGGGCGACTGGTGTCGCCACTTCCTTCTTTTCTTTACGTCTTATCTCGAAACCAAACAAATCAGCCATACTATATCCTCAAGTCAAAATTAAATCGGGAATGAACCGATTGGTGTATTAATTGTAGTGTTAATACCGAATGCACCGCCAGCACCACCAGTAGAGGAAGTGAAGTAGTTGTATTGGAATTCACATGTAAATTCTTCAATTGCGTTTGTTGTATCGTAGCTAAGTTCAATTGCGCCAATTGTTACTGGGTAAGCGTCAACAAACTTATACTCTTTGATGGTTGCGCCATTACGGTCTAGTTGATAGACTGCTAGGTCAACCTGATAGTCACGTGGGTTTACTCTACCCAATGTGCTATTGTAGTTCTGTACACCGTTTTGCCATTGTTCCAATGAATTACGGATACCGAAGTTAGTGTCGTTAAGAATCGTAATAGACCATGGTTGGAATGTACGCTCACCTGCGACGTTAACAACACGACCACGATAGTTCACTGGGATGTTTTCAACGGTAGAACCTGGAAGCTGAGCAGACTTGCAAAGGAACTGCGCTTGCACTCCAGTTACAACTCCACCAGTCACATAGCCTGGAAAAGACAACGCAACACGGAATTGGTTGGCACGAGCACCACCACCCGCTAGGTTGGCTTTGAAATCAGAAATATTTGCCATTTAAATCTCCTGTCTTATTCTTGTTATATTTATCCGCCAATTTCATCGAAGTTAACAGAGGAGCGAGCAGCTACGAATGTCAATGTGATGAAGTTGATAGAACGGTTTGGTTTAACGAAAATATCGGCAGCAAATTCGTTGCGATCAATAACCTCGCCAGTGTTGTTTGTTTCGTCGCACTTCACACGGAAGTCAACAATACCACGACGACCTTGAACGTCACGTAGGAACGGCTCAATTAAATTACGGAACTGAGCACGAGTAAAGCCATCGTTAAATTCGAACAATTGGAATTTAGCTGCTGTAGAGATAGACTTCTCTAGTACAATAAACAAACGACGAACGTTAATACGATCAAACGCTGAAGGTGTAGACAATAGAGTCTTGTCACCAAACATTACAGTACCTTGACCTGGGAATGTAACAACTGGGTTAATACCAGCTTTGTACAATAAGTCACGTTCTGTTTTGCTTGGAGTAACAGCTAGTTTGATTACGTTCTTGATTTGACCACGAGCGAAACCACCTGGAGAGTACCATGGGTCTGCAGTGTAATCAGTACGAGCGCATAGTCCAGCGATATCGCCGTTCATTGGAACGAAACGATATTTGTCATTGTAACGGTCATATTGGTATTTGTAACCAGAATCCATTACACCGAAGCTAGTGCTTGGAAGACCATTACGGTAAGTAATTGTATCAGCAATAGCAGTTGAAGATTGGGAAGTAATAACACCACCTAGTGAATCTTGCGGTGAGCAGAACACGATAGCGTCCTTACGAGCACCAGCAGAGTCAAAACCAACCAAGTTTGTCATTGCCCAAATAACTGTAGCTGCAGGAGCTGCACCCATTGGAATTAATGAAATGTCATACAATTCATCATTCTTGTATAGAGAGTAACCTTCTTGAGCCTGAGCATCAGTAAAGGTATAATCGTCAACACCACCAGAAAGAGTAACTGTATAAGCAGTAGCAATCGTAGAGAATGCAGCTTGAGTCATGTTGACAAAAGTTGCACCCAAAGCGTTACCACCAGTAGCTGCAACATGATCAGTCCACCATACATACTTAGAGTTAGTGTTAATAACATCTCTGTAATATACGTTAGAACCGTCAACACGTTTAGCGCCAGCTGCTTTAGAAACATATGCGAACTTTTCTAGAACAGTACCAACAGTTCCAGTCCATGCGCCAGTAGCATCAATAACGATAATGTGCATTTCATCTAGAGCAGCGTTTTTACCTGCAGCTTTAGCAGCTGGGGAAGTGCCTGGAGCGCTGTCGAACTCAGCTTTATAAGCCCATGCTGCGAAAGAAGCAGAGTCAGCGATAGAAACTGTAAGAGCATTACCTAGAGTACCTGGGAATTTAGCTGCCCATGGACCAGTAACACCTTGACCGCCAGAGAAAGCAGATTGGTAAGTTTGACCATTCTTAATTTTAATACCAGCAGTTGCAACTGTAACAACTGGAACAGCTGGAGTAGTTGGATTACCGCCAGTGAGAGTCGCTGTAGCACTAGTGTAACCAGTACCAGCAGCTGTAAGAGTTACTGTGCCAGGAAGTAGTTTTAAACTACGAACGATTGTATATGTAGCAGGAGTGGTAATAGTATCACCAACTGCTGGAGTGATAGTTAATGTTACGCCAGCTGGGTACTGCTGGTTAGAAGTTCCTGAAATTGTGTATGCAGTGATTGCACCACCAGAAACAGTAGCTGTAACTGTTAGACCAGCACCATTGCCAACGTTGTTTAGCGTAATAGTTGGTGCAGTAGTATAACCAGCACCACCGCCATTAGCTGGGACAGCAATACTCTTGATAGTACCAAGAGTTTCTAAAGAAACTGTTGTTCCTGTAGCTTGAACACCGCCAGCATCATTTGGTGCGCTTAGAGTGATTGTTGGTGCAGTTTCATATCCAGCGCCTTGTGCGGCACCAGTGATAGTAACTACAACAGAACCAGTCTGAGTTGCAACAGCGTTCTTTAGGTTAGGGGCATCGGTACGAACGACCAATAGATTGTTTGTGTAAGAAAGGAAGTTTGCAGCAGTAAAGAACGACATAAAGTTATTGTCGTTTGGTACCCCGTATCTTTCAGCCAGTTGATTCTCGGAAGAAATCTGTACTGGATCAAGAACTGGACCCCACGCAAAAGAACCTGCAAAGGCACCTGCTGAGGTAGAAACTGCTGGAACAATTGAAGAGAAATCTTTCTCTACAACTGCAACTCCTGGACTAAGTTGGAAAGGCATTGTAATTCTCCTTATTACATGTTATTTTTGTGCTGAAGAGCATAAACTTCATACTACTTTATTTATGGTTTTCTAGATTTTAGAAGTTTAGCAACGGTTGTTCATCTTCTGACGACCCATCGTTATAGAACCCAAAGGGCGTCAATTCGTCTTCTATCGCTTTCATCTGGTTTTCATACATTACTTTTCTTAGGTTAACATCATTCAAATCTTTAAAATACGACTGAGTGGACAACCAAGAGAACAATACCAGTGTCATAACACAATCATCAAAATACCCCTCATCAGCAGCGAAAGAATTTCGCCTTTCAATAAAGGTAGATATTTCTGAAATAATATCAGCGTCAGTAATAATGAGTTTTTGCTCTTCGACTAGACTCTTAAACACTGAACATCCAATTCTTTTCACTCGTTTATCGGTGGTCACTCCATAATGAGTTCTTCCACCACCAAAGCCACCGCTAACAGTTTGTCCTTGAGCATTTCTGTTTACGAATAGGATGTTTTCATATTCAAGTTCAGAATACAGGATATCGGCTACTTGCGGATCCGAGTTAACTTCAATTAGCACATAAGCACTATTGAAATCTTTGGCGACTCGCTCAATCATGTTGGGATACAGGAGTGGGCTAATCTTGTTACTTCTATATTTAGCACTAATTGTATATGGGGTTTTGGTAATATCAATAATAGTGAATGCGCTAAAGTCTCCATCTAACCCTTGGGAAGTATCAGCTACAAGAACGTAGGTATGATTCTTCAAAGGTTTTGTGAAGATATCCAATCCATCCTTTTTATATATAGGCGGCACTGGAGACATCTGAGCAATAACGTCTGAGCTAATTAGTGTCAGGCTAGAACCAAGGAACTTACACAAGACTTCTTGGTTATACTTTAGTTCACCCAACTGACGTTTTTGTTCTTCAGCCCACTTAGCATCACGTCCAGGGATTTTCCAATAAGGAATAAAGTGTGCCACAAAGTCATTGATCTTTTGCTCGGCATCATTCCAAAACTTCCAGAAGTGGTTGTAACCAAGTGGAGTTGAGGTGATAAGAATCTTTGTAGTTTGACCAGCTGAAATAACTGGAAAGATAGAAGTAAAGAATGCTTCTGCAACTTGGTTTGGGATGATCGCAGCTTCGTCAATATACAACATGTTGACGGACTTACCACGAATACCAGAAGCAGTTGTAGCTGCAGTAAATACCTTGGAACCATTCTCAAGTTCAACGTCACCTTTGTTCCATACTTTAATACCTTGCTGCATCCACAATGGAAGAGCCTCATACATTGATTGGTAACGAGAAAGAATTTCTCGAGAGGTTGTTGCTTTGTTGGCTAAAATCGCAACAGTCTTGTCTGCTTGAAAAACTGTATACCAAAGGATATAAGCTGCAGCGGTAGTTGTCTTACCCTGCTGACGACCTTCCATAATAATAACCTTACGGTTGTTATGAATAATGTCAATCTTTTCTTTCTGACAATCATACAACTTGAATGGTTGAATACCATGGTCAAGTGTAACAATCATACAGTAAGTATCAATAAAGTAAGTAGGGTCATCCTTACACTTCAAGTATTCCT
>Ga0209353_10000884_pt1 | contig 17551 bp, 19 predicted proteins | sample LauGreSpBDMM15SD_2_FD_187561 | JGI IMG/M metagenome (GOLD analysis project Ga0209353, IMG submission 187561) | Freshwater lake microbial communities from Lake Michigan, USA - Sp13.BD.MM15.SD (SPAdes) (version 2) | ecosystem: Environmental > Aquatic > Freshwater > Lake | place: Lake Michigan...
AACGTCGCGAGACATTGCCCGACAAATCTTGAGACATCGGTCTTTTTCGTTTCAAGAATTCTCTCAACGCTACGCAACGCCTAGTTTGGATTTTCATATGCGTGAAGCCCGGATGCAGGATACCAAAAATCGGCAAAATAGTTTGGTAACGCAAGACGCTGAACTGAAACGAAAGTGGGAGGAGATGCAGAGTGCTGCGGCTCTTTCTTCCCATCAAGCGTATACATGGGCCATTCAAAACGGAATTGCAAAAGAACAAGCCAGGGTCGTCTTGCCGGAAGGACTCACAAAAACGCGCATGTACATGAACGGCTCTCTTCGTTCGTGGATTCATTACATCCAAGCGCGTTCGGGCGAAGATACGCAGAAAGAACATCGCGAAGTGGCCATTGCATGTGCTCATGCGATTGAGCCGTTGTTTCCGATGATTGTAACTTTTCTAAAAATATAATCTGGGTCTATAGTAACATGGCGACAAAGCGATATAGAAAATATAGGAAAACTAGGAAAACTAGGAAAACTAGGAAAACTAGGAAAACTAGAAAAATGGGTGGAGCAGCTCCAGACCCAGAAGAGGATGGTAATCTTCCTCCGATTGGCGCTATTCCACCCCTTGACCGAGCAGATGCCGGCAGACCAGTAATGGGTCGGGGCGACCCTATCCGCATACAAATAGAACAAATCAAAGATAATGTTATTAACCGACTAAAAAATATTGGTCAATTTAATGGACTCGCAGAAAAAGAAGTAAGGGATTTAGTTGATAATACTTATACCGATATGGACAACCAAGGCCATGTTCGTTTTGTCAATGGCATGGTTCGTTTTGTCGATAACAATTTTCGTGTGGAGAATGGTGGAGGTGATTTAACAAATGCGTTAGTAACAAAAATAACTGGTTAACCATAATAATCTTACCTGAATTATTTTATCTTATACCTATAATGAAGACGCGTAAGAATAAAATTCCAGGAAACTGTTGTGAAACGACGTTCCATGGTCTAAATAAATGGTACAAAAGTATGTTTGAACAATTAGGATGGATGGTGTTAGCCAAAGAACGCGGTATGACAGACAAGGTAAAAGCCTATGCAAATTCCGTCTATCGTATTCACATGGCCATAGAACAGAAAATGAAAAAGACCGAAGACAAAGACCGAATGGAAGACCTTCGTATTATGAAAAAGAATGTTCAAATCCTTTTGGCTCATGTTCAAAAAGATTTTAAAATGTAAATTGATTTAGATACAACGTCATTGTATATTGTAGAATGAAGTGGCTCAATCTCAACTTTCCAAACCTACGGGTGGTTGACATGGAGTATACGGCAAAAAGATACGAATTTCCGCCAGAGGTGTGTGCATGGATAAAAGAGACCTGGACCAAGAAAAGCGATTTGAACGGAGGGACGTATGAAAAGCCTTCGGACCAGTTGAATGATACAGCGCTTCATGTGATGAAAACAGAAGGCCTTGACAAAGCAGCCAGTCACATGATGGAAATGTCAGGCATGGATTATGCACGCATGCGTATGGATTATGGATGATAAATGAGTCCTTGTTTCCACATAAAGTGATAATGATTCCCAGGTTGTACAATATTTTGCTCTTTTCTATATTCCGGATATATTTTCAATATTTTTTTTCTTTTCCACATAATGTATTTTGTATCTGAACTATAGATTAAATCTATATCTGAATTCTTTCCAAGGACTCTTCCAAGCAACCCGGGACCCGTTGGATAGAGCGGATTGTATCCAAATTCTCGGTTCTCCACATGTTTTATGATTTCTTCAATACATTTTTTGAGAACAGGATTTTTGGCTGGAGACACCATGAACCCATTGTACACTAAGACGCTACCCGGCTCTGCGTATTCTTTTCTATCTAACACATAATGGGGTTTGTCTAATAAAGTGACGAGTTTAAAATTATTATGACATTCGTATTTAATATCTAAATAAATGCCTCCACGAATATACAACACACAATATCTCCAAAGGTCTGCTTTGTATGCACCTGGTATGAGTGTGTCAAATGCATTCACAACGGTTGAATCAAAATGTTCCGCTATAAAATCACGACAATCATCGTCATCGTAAAGATGATGTTTAAACTCATGATTTTGTCTCTTGAGACGGGAAACACAAGCCTTCATATAAGGCGGTAAAATTTTGGTCTTCCAGGTTTGAAAGATATTGGCTGGAATTTCGGTCATCCCTTCTTTTTTTTTGACATTACAAAAGATTAAAATCAAAACGATTATCAAAAGTACAATAAGAATATTCCATAGAGACATATAATAAGATACGATAAAACCTCAAGGAGAAAAGATGAAACGCCATGACCATTCTGCATATCTTCCCGTATTATATCCGCTATAGATGTCATTCTTGTCACCGAGTCCTTCACCAGAAGTGTTATCTATAAGCCAATCGTAATATTTCTGGTAAAATACCTTTGGGTGTTTTAAGATTTGTTTCTTGGATACAATAAACTGAGCACAACACCGTCCACTTACGGGCAATGCATCATCGTATTTACAGATATGCGGTTCAAATACTTGAGTCCATAGTTCCTTTTCTGCTTCGTTGTGATAGGCTGATGATTTTTCAATCTTCATGTTATTAAATTCATAATAAGTACTTCCTTTTTTTTCATATTGGGATATCCATTTGTCTAGATTGTCTGTAATGTCTCCTTCATGATGCCATGAACCATTCTCGTCGTGAATAAAAATGAGATTCTCTGGTAAAGAGTCGTAATTTTGTAGAATATAATGGAGGTAACTTGTGGCTTCAGTCCCTACATTGGGTACATCTTTATTTTTTTCTATCACGATAGATGGAATAGATGTTTTGGTTAAAAAGTCGGTATTTTTATTGTACTTTGCACAGACAATTAGATAGTTTTGTTGTTCAAACGACTCTTTAAGATTTTTGGATACAAAAGAATAGAATAAGATACAAAATAAAAGAAGGACAGCAACGAATATCATATATTCTATAATTATATGATATTTCATGTAATCTTAGCTTGCATCTTGGTTTTTTGCCTTTTTTTTATGTCGCAATCTATGTCACAATCTATGTATGAACCCTTCCAAAATACACTCTCCTTAGAGGAATTTAATAAACACTTTGACGCAAGCTTGATTCCGTTACCTATGAATTTGTTTGCTCTAGGCGTAGAGGAAAATACTTATAAAACACATGGAAACAAAACCGAGAATGGTCAAAAGCTATTAACGTATTGGATGAATGAACTGCATCCCTCGTTAGGTAAACATAAATACTATATCCTGATGTGTCCTTTTGATGGCTACATGGAATATACCCAATTTAAGGAGGGGGAAATGACCGACATTGTACCCACAAGTTATCCAGTGAATAAATTTATAGAGGAAACCATTGATTCCGATAAATATCCCATCTTTCATGAAAAGAAAACGGTTTTCGCCATGTGTAAAAAAATAAACGACAAACATACCGTACTGCTTCCAGACATTCATTATATCCAACAAAAGGGATACGTAGACACTTTTGCAAAGATTGACAAAGCTCGCGTGTATTATCAAAACAAAGAACCCCTGTGTATTTGGAGAGGACAATTAGATAATGGAACGAATCATAATTTTTTGAATACAGAGGGAAAGGATGGTCTGAATCAACGTAAATACTTTAAAAAACTTTATGACGAGAAAAGTTTTCCAAAGGTTAATTTTGAAGAGAAAAAAACTTCTATGGAAGACCAATTGAAATACAAGTTTATTTTGGATATTGATGGCTTTAGTAATACTTGGGATGCGACGGTTTGGAAGCTCTATTCTGGTTCCGTTTTATTAAAAACAAAAACTAAATGGAAACAATGGTATTACGATGAACTCAAAGAATGGGAGCATTACGTTCCAATAGAAAATGATTTTTCGGATTTAAATGACAAAATAGAATGGTGTATTCATAACGAAGACAAATGCATCAAAATGACCGAAAAAGCTCACAAATTTGTGTTTCAACGTCTCAACTGGGACCGCGTGAAACAAGATATCCTTTCTTCCATTCAGGGAAAGATATAATAAATCATTTAAACCCCTGTCAACAATCTATCTATATGCAGTGTTTGTTGTTGCTATTCGCTTTCTCTGATGCATTTTTGTATCCAGCCTATGTACGACCACGTACGTGTCTCGGTTACAATGGAAACGAAAAGAACAAGAATCAGTTACGTGGAATAGATTACAAGATGGACCGATGTAAAAAACAGCTGATGCAGCTCTTTCAAGATAAAAAGGAACTGCTAAAAAACATGACGGACTTGGAGATTCAAATGACTCCGGAAGAATATTTTTCCAATTTTATAGATAAAAAAATTAAAAAAAACGAAAACGAATACGATTTTGAGGATGAGTTTGAAGACGACAATGATAACGAGAATGACAATGAATTGTCCGGATACACCATTCGGATTGAACCCATTCAGAAAGAAAAAAATGGAAATGGGGACGGAGATTCCAAAAGTGAAAATTTTGAAGTCTTTCGCGATACAGGCCTTTCTTTCAAGAGTGTAGGTGGCTATGAATTGATTAAAGATGAATTGTTGCAATGCGCCGACATGTTGGTCAATTATGAAAAATATACCAAATTCAATGTTCGTATTCCAAAGGGACTTATTTTGGAAGGTCCGCCTGGAAACGGCAAGACCTTGTTGGCCAAGTGTTTTAGCGGTGAAATCAACTGCGCGTTTATTCCTGTCTCGGGTGCTCAATTCCAAGAGAAATACGTGGGTGTGGGTGCCGCGCGTGTACGCGAACTTTTTGAACTTGCGACAAAGAATGTGCCCTGTATCATTTTTATTGATGAAATAGATGCCTTGTGCAGGAAGCGGTCCAACGAGGAAACGTCTAGGCAAGAACATGATTCTACGCTGAACGAGCTTTTAGTCAACATGGACGGATTCAAAAGCAAGCCTGGTATTTTTATTATTGGAGCCACCAATCGGGTAGATTTGTTGGACGCAGCCATGACCCGTCCCGGGCGTATTGACAAGAAAATTTACGTGGGCAATCCTGACACGGTTACCCGAAAAGAAATCCTACGGATTCATACCAAAGGCAAGCCCATGGACACGCGGATTTCTATGGACGATTTATTGCAAATGACCCAAGGCTATTCGGGTGCACAGATTGAGAATTTTTTGAATGAAGCCATGCTGTACGCTTTACGAGACAATCGCAAAGAAATGTCTCGTCTAGATTTGGAACAAATGGCGACCCGGACCCTTACCGGGTTTCAGGCCGTGGAATCCAAGGTGACTCCGGAGCAGTTATATCAAGTGGCGATTCATGAAATGGGACATGCGTTTACGGCCATACTCACTGGATACAAGAAGGTCATGAAAGTAAGTATTCATTTGTGGTCTCCTAAAAGTCTTGGTTTCACTCTGTTTGAAACCTCAGAAACGACTATGTTGACCAAAGAATCATTGATGTCGGAACTCATGGTCTTGTTAGGGGGACGCGTGGCGGAGGACCTCTTTTTTGGAGACAAAATCAGCACAGGGGCATCGCATGACATTGAACAAACCAAGAAACTGGCTGAACAAATGGTGGTAAATTGGGGGATGGGCGACCGAATCATTTATCCGTCGGGCTCCGAATTTTATCGCAAGATTTTGGAACAAGAAATGGACGGACTGATTCAACACGCCTATACCAAGACCAAATTGTTGTTGGGTGAGAAAACGCTCTTGATGCAAGAAATGGCGGAGAAATTGGTTGAGACACGGGAGCTCAAAGGCGACGAGTTGATGAAGCGATTATAGATGTATTGATACAATATTACGAATAGAATAAATGATAATATATTCTAACTATAATATGAAAGTGTTGTTCCTGTCTATCCTATTACTTTTTATAACCATTATTGTAGGATTGGTTACATCCTTCGTAGAACCCTTTGATACAGTTGTTTCTAAATTAGAAAACGATGCTGGATTTTTTTCCATGTTATTCTTTTTGTTGAATCATTATATTTATTGTAAAAAGACCCATACAAGTCTGAAAGTAGATACATCCAACTGGTTATTTACGTATAAACTTGGATGGAACGATTATTTTGAAGATATTGATTTATCTTACAATGAAGGTAACGAAATTCATTATGTCGGACATAAATCTATTATTGAAGAGTATCCTATCCTAGAGTACAAAAATTATATTCACGACTTTTATAAATATAACCAAAAAACAAAAAATGCAATTGATTCTATTAAATCCAATCTGAATCTCTTTAACAATTATGATTCTATTTTTATACGAAGAGGAGACAAACTTGGCGAAGAAAGTGTATTAATCACAGAAGAAAAATATGTAGACTTGTTGCTTCATCATAACCCTTTTTGTAGTTATATTTTTTTACAAACAGACGATTATAATTGTTATTTGAATATTAAAAAGTATGTTGAGACAAAACAGTTAGACATTCGCGTAGAAACTTTATGCGACAAAGATAGTGTTGGAGTTATCGTTCATAATAGACAAAGAGAAATCCTAAACAATGCATCTGTACATAATGAACACAACAAAGATTATCTTACCAGTATTAAAGATAAGTTAAATACAACAAAGGCAGTAGAAGATATGTCACCGGATGAGAAATATAAACATGTGATGGATATGATTATTGGTATTGATATTCTAATTCATTCAAATATTTGTATCACAGACTATCAATCCAATGTAGCCAGATTTATAAAATTGAAACATGTATCCCCTGAAAAAGTATATGACGTAAATAGTCCTGACAAAGATATAGATTATACGAAGAACATTTGTCCTGCGTTCAGTTTTTAAATCACATATAATAAAGATTGGACTTTATCCACGTCATAATACGATTCTACCTCATGATGCATAATATTATGTCCTCTTATAAAAATAGTATCACACTCTTTTGTGGTGCATGTTTTTCCGTCCAAGATATGTTCCGTGGATAAAAATTGCCCATGACCAAAAAATCCAGACATGAAAGAGTACGACCCCCCCGTAGAAATCACTGACTTGGCATAGAATAAATCGGCAAAGTCTTCCAAGTTGGAATTACACCGAACGTTTACATGGTATCCAATAGATTCTAAATATTCCGACATGTGTTTTGTATATAATGCGCAGGCTTCCTGTTCTTCCTTTTTAGATAAATGAGTAGAACAATTCATGAGCGTCACGGTTTTATCGGATGGATTTATTTTTTCCAGGGCTTCTTTTAAAAAAGGATATCGTTGTAAAAAATAAGATGGATGTTTGGCGAAAGGGACGTCTGCACATCTAAAATGGATGACTGTATGCAAGGGAGTTCTTTTTAATCCGGATTTTACTATCGCCTGGTCTAGAATAGAATGGACGGTTTGTTTTAGAATGTGAAGCATGTTCATTTTTGTATCTTCGGTACAATCCCATAAAGAAACATCTTGATACCCTAGTTTTTCCAAAGTGATACCTTTTTCTTTGAATTGGGTAGACAAGGATGCGTTGAAAGGAATATGGGATGGCAAATGTTTTAAGAATTGGCTTCCTGAGGTTTGATACGAAAAGTCCTTTTCTTCGCAAATACTTTTACTATAATGGTAAACATAAGCTGCTAGATAATTACCAATATTTTCAGGAATATTGTCAAATCCTTCATATAGAGTTGTCGTTTTCTGGTACAATACAATCGCTACAATAAAAAGAAAACAAAGAATAAGATACATTATATTATGGGGTTATTAAAGATTCAAGAACTTTATTTGTTTTTAATAACGAACGAATATAATGAATGAATATATGTGGATGTATCTTGCTATCTTAGTGATTCTATTTTTATCTTGTTTTAAAAAGATAGAAGGATTTGAAGAAAAGAAAGGGGTTCTCGTGTTGTATGGTGAATCCTTTCGTACGGGGAATCTAGGGTCTCGTGAACGTGATTGTGATGAATGTATAGAATCACAAAAACTAGCCTCAAAATCGCATACGGACTTTATACAGTATGTAAAAGAAAAGTACAATATTACGATGGACGTTTTAATCAATACATATGATACAAAATACGAAGACCAATTAAAAAGTTATTACAACTCGCCACAGTATTATTCACATAAAGAATTATTGGGATGGGATAAAATGTGTCAAACTGCAGTAGATAAAATAGACAAAACCAAATATGAGTTTATTTTATTGACTAGAGCTGACATTCTTATAAAGCCTGAATTTTATTCGGTGTTTAATCCATCTTGGGAAAAACTCTATTTCTTGTCTCCTGTAGAAAAAACGGCGGATGTCTGTGGATTTTCAAAAAATGAAACCGTCTATTATCCACAAATTAATCCTATCTTTATGTTTTTTCCATCCAAATATTTTTATACGTTACAACAGATAAATGCAGGACATCATGCTTGGAATCATTTTATGGAAATTCACAAGCTTACCGAAGAGGATATGGGTTTTATGGTAGATTATCAATTTAATACAAATTCATCCAAAATACAAAATTCGTATTATAAAATGATAGGAAGACCCGAAAGTAGTAGTATCATGGATAAGAATGATATGATTCAATATCCTTTGATAAAAACGACTACGCCGGTATGTTAAAAATATAAAATAACTATATGTTGGTTTATATTGCTATCGTAGGAATCCTATTGTTAATTTATGTCAAAAAAGTAGAAAAATATATAGAAGGATTTGAAGAAAAGAAAGGAATTCTTGTGTTGTATGGTGAATCCTTTCGTACGGGGAATCTAGGGTCTCGTGAACGTGATTGTGATGAATGTATTGAGACACAGAAACAATCTTCTAAATCTCATACTGACTTTATACAGTATGTAAAAGAAAAGTACAATATTACGATGGATGTTTTAATCAATACATATGATACAAAATACGAAGCTGAACTAAAAAGTTATTATAACTCGCCTCAGTATTATTCTAATAAAGAACTATTGGGTTGGGATAAAATTTGTCAATATGCACTTGATAAAATAGACAAAACCAAATATGAGTTTATTGTATTGACTAGACCGGACATTTTCATAAAACCAGATTTTCATACTCTTTTTAATCCAGAGTGGACAAAAATCTATTTTTTGTCGCTTACTGCATATGACCCTTTTTTACGTGGACTTTCAAATAACGAAAAGGGACTCTATTATCCAGATGTAAATCCGTTGATTATGTTTATTCCCAAACAGTATTTTTATACTTTACCGAATAGTAGTGCAGACCATCAAGCATGGGGTCATTATATGTATACCTATCAGCTTACAGAAAAAGATATGGGATTTATGATAGAGTATGAATTTGTACCGAATACATATGAAATGAGTAATCTATATTATAAAATGATTGGAAGACCTGAAAGTACGATTCCCATGGATAAAACTCAAAGAATAAACCAAAGTATCATTGGGACAAAACTACCCACTATATAATCTCTATATCAGGATTGGTATGTTTGATTTGTTGTATAATATTAGGTCTTTTTGGATGAAACACTAACATAGAGGTTTCTTTTCCATATGTTTTTAACTTGTCGTAAGGATAAATGACCAACTCGGTATTTGCAAAACGGTTGCCTTGTTTTTTTGGGTGTGCATCTATGACTCCTATGACATTCTCTTTATTCACAATAAGACTATACGTAATGAGAGAAAATCCACCACATGTGGCCAAAAAGGTATTCGGAGGAATCGTAATGGGAGTGGTTAAATAGTCGTAGGAATATTGATGTCTCGTAACACAAATAGACCTCTCTATAGGAACCACTTCATCGGTCCATACAAAATGATAAAACAAACACGGAAAACTATGATCAGCAGAATTATACTGGACTTTTCCGTTGACTTTATACTGAGAAAATCCAAAAAGGTATTCCAAGTCTTTTTCACTATACAGATAGGTATGCTGATTATTTACGTTCAACTGTCCATATTCTTCCATAGAAGGGACTGCAATAAATATGTTTTTTACCTTGTTTTTAGAACAGTTTTGGATAAACGCTTTAGGTGTATACAAATGTTCAAATACATGAGACAAGACAATCGTCTCGTCTGTAAAAGAATAGGTTTCACAATTACCTTCTATGTATTTTATGTTTTCTTTCCGGCTAGCATGTTTCAGGTTATAATCAAAAACCGTATAGTTTGGATAGTAATGAATCAAATGCTTCCCCAAACAAAAACTACTGCTCCCTATTTCCAGAATAGAATCGTATTTATCTGTATTTAAATGGCTCATGATAAATTGAACAAAGGATATGTTATGATGAATCCATAAATAGGATTGATTCAAGGGTTGAAAATAGTGTTCATCGTATAGGATTTCGGGGTCAGCCAAGGCCATGAGTTGTACGGAATAGCATTCTGGACAATATCCATATTCCATGGTCCAATCCCCCTTTGGAACAGAATCTCTACATTCATAAATAGGTTGGGTCAGTTTTTGAATAGACGTTAAACGCGCATTTTCGCACAAAACGCAATGAGTTCTTTGATTTTCCTTCATACATTCATTATACATTATAAGTTATTTAATTCATCTTATAAAGAAGAGGTAGTGTATATGAATTGTCCCTATTGTGCTGCAGACCCCGGATTACATTCTTTTCATATTTCTGAACAATATGAAAACCATGTATGTTATTTAACCACGGTACGCGAAGCACGAGACAAAAAGGTGTCTCAGATTGTAGAACACATTGAATTGTTTCTTTCTCAAAAACCTGCTCACATGACATGGGAATGGTCCATGGACTGCAAAGATTTCAAGATTGAATGGTATACTTTGGAACTGACCCTGGCTTTACAACGGTTGATTCAAAAATATCATAGTACTCTTTATCGGTTTCGTTTGTTTCATGTAAATGCTTTTATGCGAACTTTTTTAGAAATTTGTAAGCCGTTTTTGGATGCTAAAGTAAAGGGCGTTTTGGTGGTTGAAAAATAAAAAATAAATAATAAAAAGTGGATTAACGTCTACGTTTAGAACGATTCATATTCCGGTTGGACCGACCCGTTAGTTTACGCGAAACATATCCTAGGGTTTTACGAACCACGTTCGTTTTTCGCTGGTCTATCAGACTACGCAAAATGTTGGAGTATCTCTTTCCCTGCTTTTTAAAATTTCGGAAGGTTCTTGACTTAGGCATATACTATAGTTTGAGATAATTATTTTTCAGGGTTTTTATTCAGAAGGTATTGTATGAAGTATGCCTTGTTGGTAGGGATTGATTACAGCGGAACTGAAAACGCCTTAAAATCCCCTTCTCTAGATGTATCCAAAATACAAGATACTTTGGTCGGTTATGACATCACTCTCATCACCGACTTTACGGAACAAAAACCTACAAAGCAAACTATTCTAAATGCATTTCGCGAGCTGCTTCAACACGAAGGGACCACGCTTTTTTTCTATTACAGTGGTCATGGACTTCAAACACCAGAAGCCATCTTTTGTGCAGACGGCGAACTCCTTACCCATACGGAATTTAGAGACCAATTAGACCTGATGGATAAATCCTCCACGTTGATTGCGGTGTTGGATACATGTTATAGCGGAACTATGTTTGATTTGGCGTATGAATGGGAACCAAGGTCTATGGAGGGTAAAGATACACCCGGTCGTGTCTTTTTACTCAGTAGTTCCCAAGAGGATGAAGTCAGTTTTGAGTATTTGACAAGAACGGGACCGATTGGCGGTTTTACTCGTGCTTATTTAAATGCGGTGAAACAGCCACAAACGTGGCGTTCTTTGATAGAGTCCCTTACGAATCAATTGCCCGACCAAACCCCGGAGTTGACCACGGGACAAGATGAGAACTTGGACGAAAAATTTGAATTGGGTTTACGTTTATCTAAAGAATCTAAGTGAACAGACGGCGGTCAAAAACATCCATAGACATTCCGCGAATGTAGGACAGCACCGGACCGACAAGACTTGGTCCAATTGAGCCATTCGTACATAAATACCATTCTCCGATTGGTGAAAATATACAGACCTTGGGTTCGTATCCACCTCTGCCGAAATCTCTTCTTGTCTCGGCAGAGCATGCATGAGAATTAAGGTAGGCTTGGCCGTAGACAAGAACTCTTTGTTCACGCAATAGCTTTCATTCTGTACGGGAAAGACATAGAGAATGTCCGTATCTACCACTTCTGGAGCAGACAGTTCGGTCGCATAATGACAGACGATTTTGGGAAACAGTTCCAAATAGTTGACCAAGGTCTGGGTATGGCGACCGTATCCCAAGAATGTCAGATGAATCACTTTCCGGTCCAAAGAATCCAGTTCAATCCCACGATACAACAACTCTTTGTAAATGGTATAAACATCCGTGAGAGATTGCGTGGTCTGGCCGTGTACGCCTGCTTGAATGACTGGAATCCGAGAGACGGCCATGGCTCGCCGATGAGAATCCGAGTCGGGATGCTTTATTATTAGAGCATCGCCATAATGCTGTATCGTTTTTACCGTATCTTCAAATGATTCTTGTGAGGGTTCAATGGTCAACACGTTGCATCCAAGACGATACGACGCGGCTTGAAAAGAATGAAGTGACCGGACGGGTTCGTGAAAAAAATGGACTACGGTTTTATTTGGATATTGCCGGCGAGGATGCCGCATTTGGTCCACTTTGGTAAAAAAATCTAATACTTCTTGCTTGTTCATTTCATGAAGAAGCAAGAAATGTTTAAGTGATTTATTTTTTAAATTTTTAAGGTTATTTCTTCTCTCTGCTGCGGTTGCGCGGATTTCGTCCCATGTTTTGAGCTTTAGCGGCAGCGTTAGCGTTGCGGACAGTGCTTCTGCCTCGTGAGTTGTTTTGAGCGTTAGCGTTGCGGACAGTGCTTCTGCCTCGTGAGTTGTTTTGAGCGGTAGCGTTAGCGAAATGTTGGTCCCGTTCATGGTCACGTTTACGGCGTTCACGTTCACGTTCATAGATTGAAACCATTCCTTTTATTTCGGCACGTTCAAATTTTAGTTCTTCCTCGGTCATGTTATACTCTTGAATATAATACGCAATAATCCTAAAAAGAATATCCATAAAATCTATTTTTATCTCTCCAATAAATTTCATACGTGTAATCCGTTTTGGGTTTTTGTCATCTTTTACAGTATGTACTAGTAGGGCCAATTCCCAAAAAACAGTGTCTATGGAATAATATTTTTTTTTTTGATAATTATCATGTTTATGTTCATAAAATGTATTTGCGCGTATACCAATAGACAAGTCTACACATTCTCCATATTTTCTCTTATAAATATTACGTAAATCCTCTTTTTCATTCTCTTCCATTCCATTCATTTGAATACCCTGAAATAGTAAAAAACCTCCTTTCAATCTATTCAAACACATAGGGACCTCGTTTACTATACTGGATGTTTGACGGTATCCACGACAATTGCATTCTGGGGGTGGGTCATGTAATGGAAACCTAGCATCATGAGGTGTCAAAGAACAGAATTTAAAGTCAGGCCATGACTCATCAAACTGTGTATGAAACGGCATTAGAACCCGCGCACATTTATTAATATTATTAACTGCAGGATTGTATCTACACGACGAAATAACAATTTCTCTTATGATTCTAGCACTTAGTGCATGTAAACGAGATAGAACTTCTGTACCCAAAACCATAGTATTTACATGGTCAAACGGAGCCATAAAAATAAAATCTAAGTCACTTAAATTCTCGGTACAACTACGCATATTTATTCTAAAAAGAGGTATATTCATTTTCTCTTTTAACCAATCATAGAATTCTTTACAATTTTCTGGGCCCAACACACTTTCAAACATTCGTCGTATTTTACCAAGAATATCTATAAGAATATATCTGTCAGAATCAGGAGGAGGAACAGGAATGTCGCGTATAAACATATCGTATAAATAGCATAGAACCCCGGCAATCATCACTATCATGTTTCCTCCGCTATGGTAATAAATAAATTCTCTGTTATATGATATACCTGTACCCTCAAAATGTTCTTCCCAATGTTCTCTTAATTTATTATTAATAATAGTTGAACCACAATGCATAATAGACAATAAATTACGTAGATATCTATACTCCTCATCCAAGACGACTTCACCCATAATAGCATTATACATGTCTGCAGCTACTGATATATTTCCTGTAGTAAATAAAGACGTTATCATTTTATAAGAATAATTCTTTATCAAAGCAGTCATCATAGTAGAACCGTCAACGAAAACAAATTTTGTATCACCATTTTCCATCGGGACTGCATCAAATTGAGGCAATAAAGCAATTATTGCATTCTCAACATCTGATTCACTAAGTCTCTGATATCCAAAAAGTAATTTTTTTGCATTTTTTTGCCATTCCATGTATTTTTCTTTAAAATCTTTAAATTGTACATCTGGTAAAGCAGATAAATTTAGAATGGGACCATCAATAAATTCAGCATATCTCCCTAATACTTCACTTGCTAATATTTGGATAAGACGCATATAGTTAGAATGTACATCTGATATTTTCTCTTGTATAATATCAATTCTTTGACTTATCTTTAAAATACAACAAGGTGGTGGTGGTATTTCGGCAACTTGAGCAACTTGGACAACTCGGGCAACTCGGGCAACTTCGGCATCTTCGGGTAGAGAATCTGTATATTCATCTATATCTTCAGGAATAGAATGCTCTTGTGTATCATCATTTCCTAGAGGATTATTATAATACTCTACCGGGTTTTCTGGTCCCGGTAAAGGATTCAAGGAATTAGGGAGATATGGAAACAATAAATTTGATTGTTCAAGAATTAACTCTGAACTTCGTGAAGATTGTCTTTTAAGTACCGGAGGTCCAGGAGGAGGTCCATGTATATTTTCACCATTCATCCCTCCCCTTTTTCGTAGCCTCCTTTTCCTGGTTTTCAATTTCTTTCTTGTTTTCATTACTATAATCCAATATTTTAGAAGTTGAATTTCAAAGGTAAATTATTATAGTCTAAAATTATATGAGGTATGTTATTTCCGCTCATGGATGCTATCGTAAACATGAAAAAGTTCCTCTACATCAAGCCCGTTTAGAATTCCATGCTGCAGAAAACGAATACGTGGAATATTCCGATGCCTATCTCAAAACCTTCTGTAGTAAATCCATCAACAAAAGAAACAAGGCGTATAAACCCGTTAGAAAAGTAGACCATCGCTATTATGAAATGGAATTGGGTAGGAAGTCTGGAGATACCTTCAGCAGTTTTATTTATTGTTGTACGACCCGAGAAATGCTGTATGATTTTACTTATGGAGACTTGCTCTTGTCCGACGCGATAGAGATGATTCACATACATGCCCGTTTGAGAAATCATGACACGTGGGTTTATGTCTCCATGCTCACGTGTAATGACGTTTGTGGTTCTACGAATGAAGTAGGCGTGGTGTTACACCGTAAACATTCATTTACCGAAATGAACGTTCGCCCCCAAACCTATAACTGGAAAACGAGTCGCGCCGCGGCTCTAACCACCCGAAAAAGTAATATGATGACCGTTCCGAATAGTCAGCGTTCGCGGAGACATATTCTCAAAATTGGCAACAGCGTCAAACACAGAACCACTGGTGTCGTCACACGGATTGAATCCAAAGCACAGAAAAAAACCATCAAACAAGACCCCGAACAAGTTTATTTTCCAAATTTGAACTTAGGCGACCAGGTGATGTACGAATCAGACCTGTGGATGATTGTAGATATCCAAGGCAATGAATATAAAATACTCCATCCTATGACCTCCATGTTAAAAACAGTTGAGATACAAGACCTTGTCAAGGTAGAATTTACTTAATTACTTGATTAAATAATTAGATAGCTAAAAACGTTTCACGACACGTCAAGTCGTTGTTTTCTATGAGGGTCTCTAACGACTTGATGTTGCATTCCGCCTTTTGGTCCTTGGACAAGAACTGAACCATGTCCAGGACAATCTTGAGCTTGTCTTCGGTCCAGACCGAGTTCATTCGTTTGACGATTTCGGCCGTATACAAATCCGAGAGCGTATCCTTGTAGAACAAATGTTTGTTTTCCGTTTTCTGCAAGTACTGGTCTATGATACAGTAATAATAACTGAGACAAAGTCCGATGATGGAACAGTTAGAATAAGTTTCCATGACCCGTTTCAGACCTTCCAGTGCAAAGGTAAATAGAAGTTCGTATTTTTTACAATCCACCTTTAAAAAAGATTCACAGGCTTGATAAATCGGGTTGTACAGATACTGAATATCAATCTTGTTGGAATGATAGTAGACACGGGACAACGATTGAAAAAACCCTGGTTCTTGAAAATACATGCAATTCGTTTGTATGAGTATTTTGGTACCGATGGGTTTTTTGCTAAGAATCGCTAGTTTCACAATGACCGAAAACGGGTCCAAAATGTAATGTTTCATGTTGAACTTATCAGTCCACACTGCCATTATAAAAAGGATTTATTTTTATAATGATAGTCTAAATTCAATTTATTGTATATGTATAATGTATGTCAAATTGGGTAGGATTAATACATGTTATTTTTTCAGTTTTAATGAGTATTTATGTATTTATTTTTAAAAAAACTGTAGTGGATTATCTTTATTTAATTTTTATCTATTTTTTGCTGTTGCACTGGACCTTCCTGAATGGTGAATGCATCTTTAGCTATGTGATTAAAAAAATGAAAAATAAGGATTACATAGCAGGTAAAGATACAAAAAAGAATGAGATGGCCGAAGTATTTGCAGGTAAACTCTATTTAAAATATATATATAGGTTTATACTCAATGTAGTGTGGCCTATCACCCTTTATCTGATACTTGTAAGAAACAAATTTAACTCTTTTTATTCTGTGACCTTTGTTCTTTTATTTCTATTCTATAAATGCGGAGTTCACTATTCAAGAGACCATTATAAAAATATTCATTTTTTAATCATACAAGATATCACGAAGTATTCGTTAATTCTTTATGGGTTTTTCTTTATTCCCTTGCTATTTAAACGATTTAGGTTAAAACGTAATTGATTACTTTCATTATTTTATATAGATGAATATTAATGTTAACATACATTATTTGTTTTTTACATATACTTCTGATAGTATTTGCTGCCTTTTACGTTTTTATTTTTAAAAAAAGTTTATTTGATTATTTCTATTTATTTTGGATTTATGGTACTCTATTACATTGGACGTTCTTGAACGGCGAGTGTTTCATTACCTATTTCTATAAAAAGTTACAAAATAAAAACTATAAGGCCGGTGACAATTTGACGGACAATGAAGTCAAAACTTTATTTAATATTAATAATAATACCATGCTTATTTTAACGTGTATAAATAATGTATTTCTTATGCTAAATATTATTATTATATCCATAAGAAATCGTATTTCATATAGTGTTTACCTACCCTTTATTATTCTTTTTATCACTCTATTCTATGGGTCAAAGTTGTTTGAAAATCGTACGATAAACAAATCTTATTTCATATTTGTTGAATCAATCAAATACATACTGATTGCATTTGG
>Ga0209353_10000889_pt1 | contig 17503 bp, 18 predicted proteins | sample LauGreSpBDMM15SD_2_FD_187561 | JGI IMG/M metagenome (GOLD analysis project Ga0209353, IMG submission 187561) | Freshwater lake microbial communities from Lake Michigan, USA - Sp13.BD.MM15.SD (SPAdes) (version 2) | ecosystem: Environmental > Aquatic > Freshwater > Lake | place: Lake Michigan...
TCGTAAATGTTACACGCCGCATCCGTCCTCGGTGTTTCACTCACGGCTTGGCCTCCTTGGATTTGTTCCACTTCTCAATCTCCATGTGCCACCCCATAAAGGCGGCAGCAGCGCATAGCGCATCCCCCGCCTCCTCCAACCGTTTGATGCGCTCATTGGCTGCGTTGAGTTCGCGTTCTAGTTGTCCCGCGAAGTCGTAGAAAGCGTGAAGAGGGTCATCGTAGTCTCCATCTTTCCAGTTATGTGCATCCGTCCTCGGTGTGTCGCTGATCATTTTCGTGAGGTCAGGAATATGATCGTTCATTTGGATTCCTCCATCACTCCGCACGGGAGCCATGTTTTACCGCAGTCGATGGAGTGTTCATATTTTTCACACCAATCCTTTCTGTTCTCTTCGCTAGATGTGCGGTCGATCAACCAACGTGTTTTGGGGTATTCACGATTCCTCGCCTGCATTCCCAGCGGAACCTCATCCGCAGTCCACGGGCGGAGTGTTGGTGTGGGTTTGATGCGGTAGTTTTTAATGTCATCACCCCAATTCCAAGCAGGACCAGGAGCTGGATTCCAAAGCGGCAATGCATTGGTTAGATGATGGTTGTTTTTTTGCTCCACTTCTTTTCCATCCACAAATGCCTGCATCACGCGGATGGCTTCTTTAGTTTCTTCGATGTTCATTTTAATCCTTCCGCTATTAGTGCGTGTTCCAATATCAGCACGGCATCCGCAGTCTTGAGTGTGATATGGAGTGAAGGCTGCCGTTGCTGCGCCAGGCCCTTCAGATGGCCCTTCCAGCGCGTTCCATGCGTCTTGCTGGTGCCTGCACCCAAAGTCTTCTGCCACCGCTGTGGGGTAACCTCGATGCACCTGGTGTTCATTGAAGCAATGAGGCCATGCAGGAAGCCGACATTGCGACCGAATTGGAACATGGCGCTACCCGGCGCTCCCTTGCCGCCGATGTAGCCTCCGACCTTCTCGATGTAGCAGACATCCGACTGCGACAGGTAGTTGACCATGACATCTCGGATGTCCCTGTCGGTCGTCGGCATGGGCTCCAGGGTGACCCGGTTGCCGGCGAAGTGCGCCAGGCCGCCGCTCATGCCCGGGTCGATGGCCAAGATCCGTTTCACTTAGCAGCCTTTCGTAGCCAGGCCTGAATGGCCTTGTCGGCCACCGCCTGCATTTTTAGGCCGGCGGCCAGGCAGTAGGCCCGGAGTGATTTGTGGGTGGTTTCTTTCACGTTGATCGTTTTGGGTTTGGTCATTTCAAGTTCTTCTTAACCTTGGCCCAATAGGCCTCGGTAGCAGATTTGCGGTCGCCAGTCGGGCCCCCATTCCATCTCCTGGCCAACTGCTCAGTGGTGCAGCCTTTGCCGTAGTGGGTCAGGTAGGCCTGGCAGACTGCTCGGGCCGCCACCCGGTTGGTCATGTCCTGGTGTCGGTAATGGCTGCCTGTGAATCGGTTCACGTCCTGCACCACGCCGCGGTGGATCTGGAGGCAGCCAATGGCCCGGCCTTGGTCGCCAATCGCCAGGTCGTTGTTGCTGCTCTCGACCATTATCAGGGCCGAGATGAGGTTGGAGAGAGTGGTCATGGTTTGGAGAGTTGTGCGCGTTGGCCAGTCGCGCCCCTGGTTGGGTGGTATTCGCCCCACCCGGGCGTAAATTGAATTAGTTCCAATCAGGATGGTTGCTGGTCACAAGAGCCACCCGATCCCATCCGCGGCAGAGTGCAATGTGACCGCCACCAATGTGAACGTAAGCCGAGTTAACTGCATTTCGCAGAATCTGAGCGGCTTGTTGGCGGGTCAATTCGCCAAGGTCTGCACCAGTTTTTAAAAGAACGATTGCAGTGCGCTCTTCTGTGGTGGGGGTGTTTTCGTATCGGACGGTGATCTTGCTCATGTTTTGCTTTGGTTTGCTGTTGTTGCCTTCGACGTGATCAAGATGGGCGATGCCCAGCCTTCCGTCTACAGAGAAAACTGTTTTTCTGTAGATTTAAGAGAAAACCCAATGTTTGCAGGGGTTAAATAGGGGTCATTCGGAAACGAACTTAGCGTCGAACTCGGCCTTCGGGCGCACGTAGACCTTGCCGGTGTCAATGCGTCGGTAGACCACCACCGGCCACTTGATTTCACCCATTCTAAGCTCCGCGGTATCGGCCAGTATTTCGACCACTATCGACGGGTTGTCGCGATTGTGGTGATTCACGGCCAGGCGGTGTAGACCACGGTGCCCTGGCCATTGGCGTCGACCAGCTCGACAGCGTTCACCGCCTTCAGTTTGCTGAGTGCAGCCAGGAGCTGCGTGTCGTTGGTCGCATTGGTAATGCAGGTCGACACGATGTCCGCGTCGTCGTAGGAAGCCGACAGGTTCTCCTTGGTACGGTCGCGCCAGACGCGCACCACGCGCCCGTTGGAGAGGTTCACGCGCCGCATCGACTCGACGCATGGGAAAGTGTGTTTCATGGGGCCTTCAGGTTAGGCCAGCGCCACTGATTTCCAAGCGAATCCGTTGTGGATGTACAACACGTTGGTGTTGGTCGAGTTGTTGGTGTGGAAAAACATCGGCACATTATCAATGCCCGTGTTGGTTGGCGTGTTGCTCGGTGCTGCCGGGCCTGCCGGAATGTAGACAAACCCATCGACCATCGTCGAATATCCGAGAGGCCCCTTGAAGTCTCCGTTCACCTGATTCCAGCCCGATCCCTTGATCAACTGGCCGGTGATTCCATCAAACAGGACGAAATTGTTGTCAGCGGAAGAACCGGGTCCAACCACGTTTCCAGTGCCAAGGCCACTGGCCCCGATGGTGATCGTTCCTGCGCCATTGGTAACCGTGATCGGTGCGGTGCCTACGATTTTGTTCCGATTGAGAGTGCCGCCGGTGGTGTTGCCGATGAGCAGGTCGCCATTGGTGAAGACGTTTGACTGACCCGTGCCGCCGTTGATCACACCGAGCGTGCCGCTGACAGCCGATCCGCCCAGGGCTATCTGGGGTAGGTCGATGGCCTGGATGGCGGACATCTGCACCACGGTGCCGTTGCCGCGGAGGTACTGCCCGTTGGTTACTGCGCCGGCCAGGAACGAGATGGCAGAGGATGCCGAGGTGCTGCTAGTGCCGCCATTGGCCACGCCAAGTACACCGCCCAGAGTAATCGTGCCCGAAGCCGTCACAGGCCCGCCTGTTGTAGTGAGGCCGGTGGTGCCGCCGCTCACACCCACCGACGACACGCTCGCGCCTGACGTCAGGCTGTCCAGCTTGGCTGCATAGACGCTGGTCATGTAGCCGTTCTGCGTGGATGTCGCCACGTTCTGGCTGATGACCGGCGTGGTGCTTCCGGTGGCCACGCTGATGTTCGCACCGCCCGATGCCGACACATTGGTCACCGTGCCGGTGTTGCTGGTGTAGCCCGCCGGGTTCGTGTCCGAGTAGGCCCCGAGGTTGGTGAGTGCACCGCCGGCCGTGGTCGCCCCGGTGCCGCCCTTGTTGATGGGAAGCGTGCTGGTGATCGTGCCCGCGGAACCTAGCACGTCGATGTTCCAAGTGCCGGTCGCCCCGGTGCCATCCAAGGCCGGGATGTCGGTTCCGATGGCCAGGCCCAGGTTGGTCCTGGCACCGCTCGCTGTGATGGCTCCGGTGCCACCGTTGTCCAGATCCAGCGTGCCCCCCAGGGTCAGCGTGCCGCTCGAGGTAATCGGGCCGCCCGAGAAGCTCATACCCGTGGTGCCGCCGTCGGCATTGACGCTGGTGACACTGCCGGAGGCCACCGCGGCATTCAGTGTAGAGCCGGCCATGGACAGGTTGGTGCCCAGGGTAATCTCTTGGACCGCTGTGCCGGACGCACTGCTGCCCAATAGCTTCGATGAAGCGCTGATCGCCTGCATCTTAGCGTAGGTCACCGCGTTGTTGGCGATGGTCGCCGCGAATGACCCTGTGCCAGTGCCTGTCACATCCCCGGTCAGCGTGATTGTCTGGTCGCCGGTGTTGTTGCCCGACAGGTTGGTGCCTGTGACATTGCCTGACGCAGCCACCGAGGTCGGCGTGATAGCGCCCAGGACCAGACTAATGGCCGGAGTAGTGGTTGGGTTGGTAACCGTTCCGCTGACTCCATTGGCCGTGGTGACCGAGACCGAGGTGACCGTGCCGCCATTGGACGTGTAGTTGTTGGGGTTGGACGCAGGGTAGGCGCCCAGGCTTGTCAGGGCAGCGGCCGCGGTGGTGGCTCCGGTTCCGCCCGAGGCAACGGCCAAGACGCCGCCCAGCGTGATGGTGCCGCTGCTGGTGATCGGCCCGCCCGAAGTGGTCAGGCCTGTCGTGCCGCCCGAGACGTTGACGCTTGTGACGCCGCCGCCCGTAGGTCCCGGAGGACCGGCAGGCCCGGTGGGTCCAGCAGGCCCCTGGGGTCCCTGCAGGCCGCCGGCACCGAGGGGCTTGGTCATCCCGGTGTCCAACCGAGTGATCTCGCAGACGCTATAGATTTCGTCGATGGTAGGCAGTGAGGCAGCTACACCCAAGTGATCGGCACCACTGGCAGTGATGTAGTACTCGATGCGGTAGATCGTGTCCTTGTGCGGGATGATTCGCACGTTCATGTCCAAAAACTGGTTGGACTGGTTCGACACGTCCACCGACACGCTGTAACCGATGACCACCGCGTTGGTGACATCGTAGACACGCATCCGAGTGTGGCCGGTGTGAAGGAAGGCGCTGATGTTGCGCACCTGGTATGACCCGGCGGCCAACTTGAAGGTGTTGCCGGTCAGGTCGATGATCAGACCGTTAGGGTCCGATTGGATCGTGTTCAGCTCACGGGTTGTCCAAGTCGTTGCCACACCGGCTCCTCCACTGGTGCCCGAGGTCTTGCTGTCGGTGAGGACAGCCACCTTGAGGGTCAGGCTGTCGACGTCCTTCCTCAGCTTGTTGATCAGGGTGGTGCTGGTCTGGGAATCGTAGCTCATTTGTTCTTACGTCGAAGGATGCGCTGGGCTTCGTCAAGGCTGCTGGCGATGCCTATAAGGCTGCCGGCGGGGCCGTAGAGGCGGAGTGAGCCTTTGGCCTTACCTGGGAGGGCTCGGTAGCCACCGGGGAACGAGTAGGCACCGGGCATGGCTGAGTCGGGGGAGGGTATCAAACCGGCAGGCATATTCCGCTTCGGCTCGATCACCGAGTACATCCTGCCCACCGACTTGGGTGCGAAAGGCTCTACCGGAACCACATCGGTGAGCTCGTAGCCGTACTTTACGCCGCCCTTCTTGATGTCGTAAGGCGATCCGGGAGCCACCAGGTGGCGTTCTTCGTCGCGTCGGAACTCGGCCTCGTCGCGGTAGACAATCGGCTGCTTGGCAACAGTGGCATAGCCCACCACCTTGGTGTCTTTAATGCCTGTCCTTACGAGGCCTATGCGCTGGCCCAGGACGCCCTGCATGGCGTTGTTCAGTGTGTCCCGGGTCTCAATGGTCTTCTGGCCATTCAAGATCTGCCCAGTAAAGTCCTGGGAGAAGTCGTTGATGTTTACAGCACGGGTCACCTCACGGTCGCCGGCAGGCATATTCCGAATGCCGATGGCCGCCGCAATCTTCTTGGAGGGCACCGCCCACAGGTTCTCCGGGTCGTAATTTTCGATCTCGGTGACCTTCTTCAGGCGAATGGGATCCTCCATGCCGTCGTAGGGAGCCCCATAGATCCGATAGCCCTTTTCAAACAGATCCACAGCCTCGCCGTAATCCTTGACGCTACGGCCCGAGGCCATGTCCGAGGCAGGCATATAGCGCTGGCCCTCAACAGAAGCCCCCTCGTCCGGTGCTAGGCCTTCGTTCCAAGTCCAATCCGGCATGAGTCCGGTCTTCTGCGTAGAAAACACAGTGTCCTCAAGTTTTGCTGTTCGATTACGTTCGCCATGAGGACCGTAATTTAACCAACTGTTTTGACCGCGAGTTTCGCTGGTAATTGCTGCTATAGCCGGCCCGGTAAATAACCGGACATGAGCTTGCCATGCATTTTCCTCGCCTCGCGCTCGGAAACTTGCGCCTTCCAATCCATGTCCAAACGCATCGTGAACAGCTCGGAACAGATCGTTTGCCACTACAGGATGCATGACGCCACGCTGATCTGGCCATGTGAGCCCGGTTGGCTCTAGCATTGGGTTGTCTTTAATTTCCGCGCCTGTAATGCCTTCCGTTCCGTAGCCGTCATAAGTGCCATATACAGCCATGCGTTTATTCGCACGAAGGTCACGCATCGCTGCCGATGGATTCCCCTTATAAGGGTCGCTGGATTGGTCAAAGAAAGTAAATTCGTACCCAGCTTTAACAAGTGCCTGATACTGATCTTTTGTCTGGCGGATCAGGTCTGCGTAGGCCTCCTTAACCTTAGGGTTTTGAGGCTCATGTTTCATTGCCTCATACGCATCGGCAATGCGTCGAGCTCGGGCCTCGTCTACTTCGGCATAGACGGCTTGTCGCCGGTGGGGGATGCCTGCGGAAGCGGCATAAGATCTCGCAACATCCACGAGCCCCGGGGCTGGCCCGGTCGCACCTGTGACAGTCGGCGCACCATCAAGCGGCGTATAGCTTCCGCGTGGTATCCGTCCTCCTCGGTCTCCTCCCTGTTCGGGTCGTCCTTGTTCATAAAGTTTTTCTCCCTCGCCTGCTGGCATGAAATACGCCAGTCGAGAGGGGGAGTCAATTTGCTTTCGTTTCCATTTCTCGCCTGCCTCCGGTGTGCTTCCGTATCCGGCAGCCTTGTTTGCTTTTTGCGCTTCGCCCAGTTGCCGGTCGTTCAAGGCAGGCAATTTGTCGAGGCCAGGGAACATGACCTCATGCGGCTCAACCCGTCCCCGAATGCGATCCCAGAGGGTCCATTGAGCCGGGAAGACAGCAACGCCAAGCTCGTTTGCCCGGCGCTCGTTGATCTCAAGTGCTGAGCGGTAGGAATCCGACATCACCTGGAAGTCTTTTGGAGTCTCAACCCACTCCACCGACTTAATGTTCGCCGGAGCATTCGGGTTGATGCCGCCTTTCTTGGCTATCAGCGTTGCCTTGCGGCTGCCCATAGCAGCAAACACGGCCTCATTGACGAATTTCTGAACGCGATCAGCACCGTAGATTTGAGCCTGAGCTAGAACATCGTCGATGGTCTTTGCCCTGGTTGCTGTGGGGTCCGGCAAGGAATCCAATGTCGAAGCCATTTCGGCTTTGATCTTGTCAATTTTCTTCTGGTTTTTGGCCTTGAGCGTCTTGAGTGTTTTCGGGTCGTCCTTGTTAATCTCCTCAATGCGCTTCCCTTTTTCCTCGGCATTTTTGAGCCGGCGATTGAAAGCCGATGTGGCTTTCTTCGACTTCTTCAGCATCGAATTGAAACGGTCGACAACGATGCCTTCAAACCGTTTGCGGAGCTCTGGGTTTCCAAGCAGCTCCTGGCCAAAGATGCGAGCCATGTGGCGGTCCATGGCCGATATGGATGCCTTGAGCGGATCTTGCCACACAGATCCGAATGATCCTGTCTTTGTTCCGAATCCTTTGACTTGGGTGGTAAGTTTATCCACAAAGTCGGCCCAGGATTCGTTCGCTCGTTTTACAAAGAATTCAGGGTTTTTGGTGAACAAACGAGCGGCATTTACGATGTTCGATATGTCCGCGGTGATTGCAATGCCAAGGCCACCCTTGCCAGCGGAGATGAACCCTAGCTCTTTTTTGAGTCGTTGGTTCAGCTCCTTCAGGTTTTCTTTAGTCGGGTTCTCTGGGTATAGACTGGCAAATTTGCGCACATCTTCCATCGAACCAAACCGCAATCGTGCCATCCCCATTTCATTGGGAAGCAACGGAGCATTCGGGGAGAGCATCCCGAAGACAATGGAGTTAAAGCTGGAAACCTTGTCCCCAGGTGTGGGAGCCATTGTCGCCGCCAGCTTGGCCGTCAGCTTGGCGTGCGTGGTCTCTGGCAGGTTTGCTACGTCGACCGGATTGGTTTTGAGCCAGAGGAGATCGTAGTACGTGAACTTGCCCTCAAGGCCGCCGGGTATTCTCGCAGGATCTCCAGCCACGTCCGAGGGGATGTTTGTGATTTCTGAAAGAGGTCCAAGGTTTTCGACGCCGAATGCTTTGCCGTATTCCTCAAACTCCTTTGGAGTCCAGTCTTTCGGTTCTTTGCCTTTGAAGTAGATGTTTCCATTTTGATCCCTTGAAACTCCTGGAGCTTCAAAAGATGCACGCCGGGGAAGACCTTCCGCAACTTGTTTTCTGGCCGCCTCCTCTTCAGCCGGCATGAACCTCACATCCCCCGCTTGTCGAACCGCCCCGCCTTCGCCTTGGCCTTCTTGGCCACGCTCAATGCGATTGCGACCGCCTGCTTCTGTGGCTTGCCGGCCTTCATCTCCCGCTTGACGTTGCTGCTGACGGACTTCTGGCTGTAGCCTTGTTTGAGTGGCATCTGCTTTCCTTTCTGCTTGGGTTTGGGTGTCGTAGATCCCGATGAGTTTGCCATCGGGGCTGTAGAGTTTGTGCTTGGCACCGCTGATGATGCGGTAGCCCTCCTCGGAGTTGATGACCGACTTGTCGCCGAGTTTCTCAGCAGGCATCCATCGCATCTTGGACTTCTGGATGGCGTCCTCCGATATGCGGGCGCGGAAGTCCATCGGGGCTGTCGAGCCGATGCGGTCCAGGCGGAAGTCGCGCACGAACTTGCGCCCGCCCTTCTCCTGCTCGTTTACGAAGTCACCGAGGAACTTCGCCTTCTCCAGGCCAAAGATCTCAGCAGACCTACGCGCTCCCTCGCCGGCATCAAGGTTGGTAAAGTAGCCAGCCAGGTCGCCCATGAACCCGTCGACGTTGTCCCACAGGCCCTTGGCTACGCTCCCATCGGGAGCCGTCAGCTTGTCCAGAGCACCGCGGATCTTGCTGATGTCGATGGCCTTAATGACCGGGTTGTCGGCCTTCGACAGGTAGAAACTGTAGGGCAGCAACTCGCGCTGGGAGAGGCGGATGCCGCTGTTGTACTTGCTGGTGAACTTGCCGGTCAGACGGTTCTTCACCCGGCGGGTAGCAGCACCGTAGTTCACAAAGATGCTGTTGCCGGCATCCATGGCCGCATTCACAGCCCGGATCTTGTCCTTCATCCGGCTGCTGACTGCCTGGGACTGCTCAATGGCAGATAACTGCTGCGGGCTGAACCGGCCCAAGATCTCGCCATCGACAACACGGGCACCCGGGACGCCTTCTAGGATCGTCCTGATTGCGGCGGTGTCCTTCTCCTCACGGACTCGGATCTCTTCGTCTGAGAGGTTCCTGACACTGCCGTCAGGCATCTGCTCTGCCACACCGAGATCGACCAACTGCTTTGCGGCAATCGGATTGGAGACATCCTGTGGCTTGAGCACCTTACCCGGTCCCTCGTTCTCTATCGTAATGCGCTCGTCCAGCTTGCGACGGGCACGCAACAGGTCGCGCAGCATGGCGTTCACCTGGGGGGAGGCCTGCTTTAAGTCCGGGAACAGCACCGAGTCGGTTGGCTTGACTCCGAAAGTGCGCTCAATGGTCGCCGCGGCATCGGCTAAAGCCCGACTAGCGTTCTGGGTCAGCGCGGCGTCCAGTAACTGCCTAGTGATTCCGGTAAAGCCTTTCAGCAGTGCGTCAGGTTTCTGACCAGCCAGGAGCCCGGCAAAGTGTTCTGCTGCAAGCTCAGAGGCCACATAGCCTGCCTTCTTGTCGATGGTGTCGTACTGGGCGAGCTGGTCGGCACGCTCCTGACTGCCTGCGGCCAGCTTGTCGCGGTACTGATTGAAACGGGCCTCGATCTCGGCGTCATTGAAAGCGCCCTCGGCCAGCTTGCGGGTGATGTCGCCTTCCTGAACCCAGCGTCCGACGAGCGCATCCTTGATCTCAGTGGCGCCGCCCTCAAGTTGGGTCGTCTTCTCAAGAGCGTGGAAGAGCTCATGGCCGAGCGTGTAGAGCGGGCCGTCTCCGGTGCCTTTGCCGATGATGTCGGCGTTTATGAATATAGTGGGCCGTTCAGCTTGCTCGAACTGCACGCCGCGGATGTTGTCGCCGAACTTTTCGGCCATCTGGGCATTGGAACGATAGAGGATGTCGACATCCCCGAACTTGCCTCGAACCAATCCCTGCAGATCCATCAGCGCCGAGGCAGCATCGACCCCATGCGTATCCCGCACCCGCTCAAACAGCGCCTTGGTCGTCGGGTCCTGCTGCCCGTCGATGAATCGTCCCAGGTCGCCTGCCCGGGCCTCCTTGGCGGCCCTGCCTGTGAGCCGCTCGAAGCCGCGGGCACCGATGGCACCGGCTGCGCCCTGGGCAAGGCCAGATCCAACGCCAGCGGCTGCACCTTCTTCGCCGCCGGACAAAAAGCCCAAGCCTGCACCAACTGCTGCACCTTCAATACCTCCGGCAATACCCCTCAGTGAGGCATCCAAGGCAGCGTCACCGCCGTACTGCCCGACCACACCGAGCATCCGTTGGCGCAGATTAGCACCTGGGGCAGCACCGATGGCCTCCAGAGGACCAATCCGGGAGGGCTGGGTCATCAGGTTCTCGCCGGCACGGGTCAGGGCCTCGCCGGCCTCGCGTGCGGTACGGATGCCGGCAGGAATTGCCGCGAGTGTGGCAACCTCCGGGGCAATACCGATGGCACCAGCAAGGCCCGCGGTAGCTGCAGTGCTGCGGAGCGCTTCTGGCGTCACGCCAACGGCTTCTGCAGTAAGACGCTCGGCAGCACCGGCAAAGCGCTCCAGAGGCCTTGCAACGCCGGCAACGGCCCGCCCGGTGAGTTGGGCTCCCTTACCGACAGCACGGGTGGCTAGCTTGCCTGCGCCGAAAATCTCACCGATGCCGGGGAGAGCCAGCGTCGGGTCGAGGATCATGGACACGCCCTGGACAAACTCCGGGTTGGTGTACTCGGGCGGGACGACGATGCCTTCCTCGCCGCGCTCGAGGCGGGCGGTGGTGTTGGCGAAGTCGCGGGCCTCGAGGAACTGGCTGTAGCGGGACTCCGGAGATCCGGTGCCTGCGACGAGGTCCTTGAACTTGAAGAGTGGCGAGGCCGGGTCCTGCGATTGAGCCACCAAACCGTAGAGCTGGCGGGTGCCCTGAGCCGCGCCCTCAATGTAGTTGAGCGGGTTGGCAACAGCGCCCTGAGCGCCCTCGGATATGGCACCGCTGATCATTCCGGCGGCAGCATCCACCGACTGCGCGATGGTGTTGACCCAGTCGGTCTGCTTGTTCTTGGAGAACTCCTCAAACTTGAGATAGTCGTCGACCGACGGCTTGTAGGCCGGGTCCTGCATGGCACCGGCAATGTCCTCGCCGGTGGCTGGGAACTGCTCGGACAGAATCCGCTGGGCCTCATCCTGGCCAACAGAATCAGGGAACTCGACAACCTGAGAGCCGACCTGGATCTGGTATGGCATAATTACTCGATGCGCTTCGTGACGGGGTTATACTTACGGACACTGCCTTGGGTCTGACCTTCCTGACCGACGCCCATCTGGCGCAGGTAGTCGTCAGCGAACCGACCGATGCCGGCCTTCATGGACTTGAAGACGGTTGAGCGCAGGGTTGCCTTCTGCTTGAGCACCTTGTCGCTGTCGCCGGGCTGCGGGAAGTATTGGCGATCCGCGGCAGAATACTCGTCCTTGCCGATGGCAGCACCGGACTCCTTGCGCAGGGCAGCGGCAATCCAGTTCTCCTTGGCGGCGTCGTAGGTCTTGCGGTCGTCGGAACGCAGACGCTCCGGGGTGAAGCCGAACTCGGTCAGGCCTCCCGGGCGGTAGCCGCGGCCGACTACGTCGTTGATCGTGCCCTCGTTGAGCATCATGCGCGAAGCAAAGCCCAGTGAGTTGGACTGACCCTCGGTCAGGTCCTTGCCCTCGACCATCTTGGGCGCAGGCAGGATGTCCACCTTGCCGTCCGCACGCACCACGGTGATGCCGCCAGGCAGCGTCTGGGTGTCGACCTGGATGGGCCGAGGCGTCCCGGTGGCCTCCAGCACGCTCCTGATGGCGTCTGGGTTGATCGGAGCACCCAAGCGCTGGAACACGTTGACCGCCTGCCTGAAACGGTCCTGATAGCCGACAGGCTGGGTCTCGGTGGCCGTGCGCTGGATGGGCTGCGACTCGAAAGCCGGGACCTCGCGCTGCGAGATGGGGGCAATGCCGGCAGGCAGGGCTGCCTGAACCTGCGGAGACGGGGTGAACTGCGAGCGAGTCGTTCCAGCCGGGATGGGCATGATGTTGCGCCCGAGGCCTTGGGTATACTGCTGGCCACCACCAAAACTCATCCCACCAAAGGTTGGGCCCTGCGGCATCTGCGGAGCCGGAGGCTGCTGGATTGTGCCGCCCGGGATCTGCTGCACCTGGTAGAACGGTGTGTAGGGCTGCTGCTCCGCGGGAATGTTCAGGCTGCTGCTGATGATTGCGGGAGAAACAGGAACCGTGACATCCTGCGTGGTCGGGAGCTGGGCGACCTGGGAAATGGCTTGCTCGAGCCCAAGGCGTCGGGCCTCGGCACCTTGCGCTGTCTGCAGGTTGAAACGGGCGGCAGTGGTTTGAAGATTGCGCAACTCAGTCTCAGCCTGTTTCTGCTGATCCGTCCGATACTGGTTCAGCACCATCACGGCGTCCCCGAGCGCTGCCTTCTTCTTGGCCAGGCTCATGTCCGGGAACTTCTCACCGAGGGACGAGAACTTGTTAAGCATCTCACGGTCGGCCTGCACCTGCTGGGTGTAGCGCGGGATGTCCTGCTCGGTTACGCCTTGAGGAAGCGCTCCGGTCTCCATGTACTGTTGGATGGCCAGGTACTTGGGATCGCTTGAGAGCTGCTGCTGCATCAGCCCGGAGACAGTCTCCCAACTCTGGGTAGCAGCCTCAGTGTCCGCCTTCTTGGTGCGGTACTGCTCGATGGCTTTGCCCAGGCCCTGCCCCATGGCGGCGATACCCATGGCCAGGTTACGTCCCGGAGCGGTTGCGGCCTCCATGTATCCCGGAGGAAGAGGGCCGGGGTCTCCGCGTCCGGTGTATGGTGTGGAGTAGCCGTATTGTGCCATAGATTTAGCTGTGTTGAGAATGGTACGCGAACTCGCGCAGTTTCAAGCTGATAGCCCTCATGTGCTTGTAGCCCCCGATAATCCAAGCCACTTGGAGGATCATGTCGTTGCCGCAGAGCCGTAGGACATCTGCTGTCTGACGCTTCCATTCCTCGTCAGCCTTTTCCCAGGCCACAGAGTCGGCGTAGGTGCTGGTGATCTGCGCGATGACGGGCTGCAGTCGGAACCAGTTGTCGATATAGAACGGGGTCGAGTACAGGCTGTTGGCCTGCATCATCACGTCCAGGAAGGCCTCCGGGGTGAACGGCACGTCGCCGTCGATCAGGTCGTCGATGGCATGGCAGTAGGCATGGAAGGCCGTAATGAACACCACAGCGTTGTGGTTGCCTCCAGCGGCATCAAAGTAGAGCTGGCCTAGCTTGTTCATGCCGGATTGAAGTCGACTGCCGCGGAGGTTGGGTTACCGCTCCACCGCTCAAGATTGGCGAACACCGAGAACGACAGCGCGATGGCACTGTGCTTCACGCCGGCCGGGACAAGTTTAGACCATCCGCAGTGGTAGCTGGTGACGTGCTTGGACTTGTTTCCCATCATCCAGCGCATTGTTCCGAGGATGTGGATGATCCGGGAGTCGAACTGGCTGTGGGAGTGCGACGGGATTAGTTCTCCAGCGGGGCAAAACCAGACCTCAAGCTGCCATCGGAACAACCGAAAGAGCCTGATTCCTGTGCATCTCTGGAACTTGATGATCACAAAGAGGACGCCAGGCCTTTGAGGCCAGCACCGGCAGCAGACGCTGCCCCGGTGATATTGCTGCCCGCAGCCTTGATCCCGCCTCCAATAGCCTCCAGGGCCTTGCCCTGCATATCGTCGCGCTTCTCGAAGAGACCCTGCTTAAACGACAAGGCATCGTCGATCATGGTGTCGTCCAGGCCGAGGGCCTTCAGTCGTTTGCGCTGCTCCTCAACATCCGCAACGGTGTTGCTAGGATTCATCTGCTGCATTGGAGCACCATAACCGGTGCCCTGCTGCATTGCAGGCATCTGAGGGGCAAACTGGGTCATGCCACCGCCCTGTCCGTAGGGCATCGCCCCGGGGTATCCGTAGTTCATAGGCTAGAGGCTGCTGACATACCGGCGCCAATCAGCGCGGTAGAGTTGGCTGCAGAAGCTGTTCGCGCAGCAAGCTGTTGCTGCTGGTTACCACCAATCAGGTTGGCCGCATACTGCGACTCAGGGTTGAAGAGCTGGCCCGGGTTGAAGCCACCTGCCTGGCCAACAAAGCCTTGAGAAGCACCAAAGGCCTGCGATGGGCGCCCTAGCACCTGCTGGAACACGTCGCCATAGACGCCCTGGCCGGCCTGCAGTGCTCCCATGGCCTGCTGCTGGCGCTGCTGTTGCAGGCCGGCACCGGCCATCTGAGAGCGCACAGCTTCCTGTAAGGCACCGGACGGGCCTTGGGCCAGCCCGCGGGCAGCCAGGCCGGAGCGGGTCTGTTGCTCAACCATGCGCTGCTGTTCCGGGGTCAACCGGGAGCCTGCAGCCAGACCGGATTGGGCTTGGGCTGTGAGAGTGTCGGCAAGAGCTGCCTGCTCTGGAGACGCTGCCTTGATGGCGGCGCGTGCCTGGGGACCGAGAGCCGAGATGTCCGCGATGTCACCAGCACGCGAGCGGGAACGGGCGGCGGCCTCGACCTCGCCCATGGTGGGCGCGATCTGCTCCTTGTAGAGCCTTAGAAGCTCCGGTGTGGCCTGCTGAAGAAGCCCAAGCTGCAGCGCCTGATACTTTGGCGCGAACTGGGCCTCTGCCGCGTACTTCTGCGGAGCGAGGTCAAGCTGCGCCTGCAGAGTGTCTCGGGTCTCTTGGCCGTAATTACGCGGCTCCGGTGCGCTAACTGATGTTCCCATGTTTTTTGTAGGCCATCTTGTAGATCGGCATACTGCCTTTCTTGTAGGTGACCAGTTTACCGTTTCTGTGACCGATGGCCGGGAGAATTGCGCTTTCCGGCCTGTCGTGGAAGAACTTAGCCGCCACTGCCATTGCGAATAGTGCGCAGTCGGCAGCGAACTGGTGCCAGTACCAATGGTCGCCATTGGGGTCGTTGGGCTGCCAGGACCAGGCCTGGGGCTCCGGGCCCGTCTGGCGCCAGCCTACAAGCACGGCCACCACATGGTCGTCCTGGCAGGCGATCTTGAGTGTGCCCTGCTCCGCGTGGAACATCACGTAGTCCTCGACTGCCTCGCGGGTCCATCCCTTGAAGCTGTCGGGCACTTTGGCCAGAAGGTAGTCTGTGATCTGCGGGATCATTGCTCAGGATTGTTTGGGACAGTGTTCCACTGCTGCGGTTCTGGGGTCTGGATACCGTCTCCGGTCACTGTATCGAAAGCTCGGCTTGCCATCAGATAGGATGGACCAACCGTTGCGCCTGGGAGTGCTTGAGTTAATACGAACGGGCCGGTGTAGGTGTAATAAACAGCGGTGTTTGTGATCGGGTTGTTAATCGTGCCAGCGCCGTTTTGAACCACCTGAACTTTTAACGTGGTGGTGATTGGTATCGGCCTTTGATAGATATCTTGCGCTGTAAATAAAGTTGTCGACGGGTTGATGACATACTCATCATTCGCATTTGGATCTGTCTGAGTGTTGGCTGGGACAGTAAAAATGCATTGGACCGTGCCAGAAGTTGGCACTGACGCTCCAGTGGTGAACCAAGAGTCGTGCATTAGGCGTCAAAGTTGGCTATCTGCTTCGCGTATACGTTGGTGCCGATGCAGGCAAAGACAAACAAGTCGGCTTTGTTGGCTGCAGTGGTCAATGACGGGACCGGTGGCGATCCTCCCTGCCAACGAACCGTCTTACCTGTCGAAGTAAAGGTTGCTGTCAGGCCGCCGGCTGAACTCTGCTTCACCTTCACCAGCACGGTCTTGCCGTCGTCGTTGGCTCCAAAGAGGATGTCAGCGGTGACATTGGCTGTCGGTGTCAGGTTCCAGGTCAGGCTGGTTCCTACGACGACTGATGGCGTGGCCGAGCTACTGGTCTGCGGGACTGTCGAGAGCTTGGCCGAGGTGACCGAGTTGTCTTTAAGTCGGATGTTGCTGCCACTGGTCTCAATGGTGACCTCGTCGGGCACCAGGGAGAGCATGGTCTTGGTGTTGGCCACCGTTAGATCAAGTGGCACTGCAGCCGATCCGGTGTTGTTGCCCTTAATTGTGTTGGCCGGCATATTTGCCAGCTTGATGTTTGTGACATTACCGTCGGCGATCTTGCCGGTGGTAACCGCCAGATCTTGGATTGCTGCGGAATTTACCGAGTTGGCTCCGATAGTCAGCGTGCCGCCGTCAATGGTGCCGGTGATGTTGACCGTTGGCGTACCAAGTAGGTTGAGTGTCGAGGCCGACAGCGTGGTGGTCGAGCTGATCGTTGTACCTGGCGTGACGTTTACAAAGAGTGGCATGGTGGTTTAGACGTCGTTCTTGCCGTAGAGTCGGAATGCAATACCGACAACTTTGGCACTGTAGATATCGAGAGATCCTTGATCAGTAGTGATCAGTGGTTGCACAGATGCCGAGTGCTTGCGCAACCGAGCTTTGTGACTGAAGAACTGGTGCAGACCAGCCTTCCATCCGTTGTCACCGCACCGGAACTGGGTGGTCACTGAGTAGTCCTCGCGGTACGGATCCAAGAAGTTGTCGGCAGTGTTGTTGGTGTTGTAGGTGCCGCTGCCGTAGGTGTAGTAGACCGAGCGGTTTTTGGTTTGGTTGGTGGCCACCGTGTAGAACTCGTTCACGCCATCGAACTGCGCGGTGATGGAGTACTGCGTGTTCCAATTACCAAGCTCAAATTGGATGTCGGTCCACTGTTTGTGATCGACGTTGTCCTGGCCGGTGTAACCGCGGAACTTCACCTCGGTGCTGATCTGGGTCAACACACCGGTACGGTTAACATCCACAAGTCCGAGCGGGTCGAACTGATGGATCAAGCCACTCTCATCTGCCCAGCAGAGAGTGTCGGTGCCGGCCACAATGACTCGGCACCAGTATTTCGGAACAAGCAATGAGCCCTCCCAGTAGCCTTCCCAGGCTTTGTTCAAAAAGTTGTAGGAGAGCGTGCGCTGGTTAGTACCGTCACCGCCTTCGACCGGGACGCTCAGGATGTAGCGGTTGGCGAAGTAAGCGGCGCAGGCGTTGCTCCAGTAGGCCTGGTCAATGTCGTCGACGATGTTCTGAATCTGGTCGGACAAAGGCACTACCACCGACTGACTGATTCCGAACTCGGTCTGGCGTAGGCTGATGATGCCGCGCTGCGACAGGAAGATGACGTCGGAGCCTGTGCCTGCAATGGATGCCTGCGAGACGCAACCGAACTCCCGGGTAATCTCGGTCAGGCGAGTGGTCGACAGGTCGCCGTACAGGTTCTCCACAGCCAACACCGAGCGTTCCTTGAACACTAGCAACGT
>Ga0209353_10000891_pt1 | contig 17496 bp, 11 predicted proteins | sample LauGreSpBDMM15SD_2_FD_187561 | JGI IMG/M metagenome (GOLD analysis project Ga0209353, IMG submission 187561) | Freshwater lake microbial communities from Lake Michigan, USA - Sp13.BD.MM15.SD (SPAdes) (version 2) | ecosystem: Environmental > Aquatic > Freshwater > Lake | place: Lake Michigan...
TATGTTCATTCGATTCTTTCCAAAACATATACTTTTCATATTTATCTATTTCTTCTTTTACAGTTCTAACCAATTGATTATAATTAAATGTATCACTTAATTTGACAACTTCTTTTGAAATATGATTATTAATTTTTTCTTTATATAAATGTTGCCTAATAGTGACTAAAATATTTTGTTCAACTTCTCTATAATATTTGCATTCAAAAAAATCAGTAAAAGAACATTTTCCAAAAACATCTTTTAAATTATTTTTTCTTGCATTAATGTCGTTTGTAGATCCTATTTTTATTTTGTCATCATCAATTTCTGCTAAATAAATGCATTTCTTAGATTTAAATTTATCTATTAAAAACTTGTGTTTATCAAGTCTACTTTTTATTTGGTAATCTTTTTCTTTATTTTGTAATTCGTTATCTTTTTCTCTTATTAAAGCTTTTTGTTCTTGTACTAATGTTTTTTGTTCTTCTAGTTGATGCTGCAATTCTTTTGATTGATTAAAAATAATATCGTCTAATATATCACTTGTCCATTTACGAAATTTTTTAGCTATTTCTTTTTTACTACTATAAAGTAAACGATAAACACCTCTACTTGTTAAAAAAATAGTATCTTGAAGCGTACCTTGAGGGTCGTATACTTTCCTTACGACCCTCTCATCTTCATCATAATTTTGTATTGATTGTCTTATATTTAAAATATCCAATGTTTTAGCAACATCATTTGCTTTAAAACAATAAATTTTTTTATCGTCTATATTTTCTTCTAATATGGAAATTGGATTATTTTCAAATGCCTTAACAATACAATTATTATCAGTTTTAATTTCTTCAATCATAGGACGTATATTGTATACATCAGTAAGTAATTTTATTTTTAAATTAAAAATGCTTTAAACTATATTAAAAATTTTTTTATTGTATTATAATAAGCGCGTTCAAAATGAATAACAAGGAATTAACTTTATTATTAGATAATTTGCCTGTTGGTATTCTTCGTTTTGACACTGATAAAAATTGTATTTATGCTAATAAGTTTATAGTAACTTTATGCGGTATTGGTAATAAATGTCATAATACATTAAAAAAGCTAATTGAATTAATACATCCTGATGATAAAAAAAGAGAAATAGAAATTTGTCAAAATTTTTTATCTAAAAGGGAAGAATGTGAAAGTACATTTAGAATTTTTAATAAAAGTGCAAATGAATATAGATGGTACAATAATAAAAGAATATTTATAAAAAATAAAGAAATATTCATGTATACCATTCAAGATATTAATGATAATAAACTTTTAGAAATAAAATTGCGAGATGAGACCATGAAAGCAGAGGATGCTTACAATCACAAGTCTATTTTCTTGGCAAACATGAATCATGAACTACGTACACCACTGAATGGTATAATAGGCATGTTAACATTATTAGAAGATACTAAATTATCAAATGACCAGCAAGATTATATGTATATGATAAAGGAATGTTCATTAAATTTAATGACAATTATTAATGATATTTTAGATTATTCTAAATTAGAAGTTGGTAAAATAACATTGGATATAAAAACTATGAATTTACTTGAATGTATTGAATCTACAAATGATATTGTTTTATCAAAAATATATGAAAAATCATTAGATTATACATATAATATAGATCCAAATATAAATGAATTTATAGAAGGAGATTCAAATCGTTTAAAACAAGTTTTATTAAATTTAATTAGTAATTCTATTAAATTTACAGATAAAGGCAATGTGTTTTTGAATATTACAGAAATAGATAAAGATACGTTTACAAAATTAAAAAGATTACATTTAAATAATTTAAAAAATGATGAAATGTATGATTTATATATTCGTTTTGATATAACAGATACAGGATGTGGTATTCATAAATCAGAAAGAAAAAAGCTGTTTAAATCTTTTAGTCAAGTAAATAATCATGTAACTTCAAAAATATATCAAGGAACAGGATTAGGTTTAGCTATAAGTAAAGAACTTGTAGAATTAATGAATGGATTTATATGGTTAGATAAGAGTGAAGTAAATAATGGTTCGATATTTTCATTTGTTGTACCTACAAAAAAATGTTTAGAAGAATCTACTCTTTCTGATACAACATCTGATAATGTATTAAAAGGCGCAAATGTATTAATTGTTGACGATGTTTTGCATAATAGATTATCTTTAACTACCATGGTTACAAAATGGGGCATGAAACCATATTGTTTTAGTAATAGTGAAGAAGCTTTGCATTTTACTCGTTTAACACCATTTGATATAGGTATTATTGATATATGTATGCCAAAAATAGATGGATATCTTTTTGCTCAAAAATTAAGAGAACAAGAAGAATATGATAACAAGACATTTCCGTTAATAGCATTGTCTTCTTTAGGTGATAAAGAAATATCTAAATCTAAATTTTTCAAGACGCATTTAATAAAGCCTGTAAAAGAATCTCGCTTAAAAAAGATTTGTAAAAATTTTTTACATGAAAGAATTGACATTAAAAATGAATGTAATACAGATAAATCAGAAACTCAATTTGTACAAACTTCATCACATGTATCCTTAGATACATATATAGATAGGAATCATTTGTCTGGTTTAAAAGATAACATAAGAATTTTAATAGCTGAAGATGTATATATTAATCAAAAGGTAATTGTAAGTTTTTTAAACAAGCTTGGATTCTCAAATGTAGAAATTGTAGATAATGGTAAAAAATGTTTAGATCTAGCTTTAGAAAATAGTTATGATATTATTATTTTAGATATAAAAATGCCTATAATGACAGGTGATATGGTACTATTAGAAATAATAAAAGAATATAAAATTAAAGAAAAAACAGTACCTTATATTATAGCAGTTACAGCATATTGTTTACGAGAAGATAAAGAAAAATATTTGAAAATTGGTTTTAATGATTATATATCTAAACCTATATCTATGAATGACTTGAAAAAAAGTTTAAATACATATATAGAATCTTTGTTAAAAAACTAATCTTTTTGGTAAATCTTTGTTTAATCTTTTTGGTAAATCTTTGTTTAATCTTTTTGGTAAATCTTTGTTTAATCTTTTTGGTAAATCTTTTTGTTAAATCTTTTTGGTAAATCTTTGTTTAATCTTTTTGGTAAAGCTTTTTTTAAAAAGCTTAGATTAGATCATATTATATATGTTTTCATTATTACCTATATGAATTTGTGACAACTTTTTATATAAAATTGAAAAATCCAAAGTATCTTCTGGATCATTTTTAACAATATAATCAAATTGATCATCTTTAATATCATCTAAATCACATTCAGAAATATGATTACTTAAAATATCATATACATTTTTATCTCCGTTAGATTCTTGTAAAAGTCTTTGATGATTTCTTTTAGGTGCATGTATTCTTATTAAAACTGTATTTTTTTGTGATTTAAACCATTCTAATTCATTCTTAAATCGTATGTCGCATGTTGTAATTGCTTTAACTCCTCGTCCTTGTAAAATTTGTATCCAATTTTGATAATATTTAATCCAAATATCTTTTCCAAATACATCTCTACCAAATTCGGTACCTTCTTTTTGTAAGAGTTGTCTTGTCTTTTCATTTTTTTTAATAAACACATCTTCGTATGAAATACATTCTTTAGTCATGACATTTACTTTAATTTGATCTGCAAGAGAAACTTGCAATGTTTTTAATTTTAGTTTATTTTCTAAAAATGGAATAAAATAATGTTCGGTAATAAAATCTTTACCACATCCCATTTTTGATGAAATACCTATAATCATTGTTTTGTTCATTTAATTAAAACAAGTTTTAATTAAAATTAAATTTTTTAATTATTGTTGTAATTTGTAATAGAGTCTTCTAATATTTCTTTTACAAGCGATACATCTATTTGAATTTTTTTTAAATAATTTTTATATTCTGTACTATACCCATTTTCCGCTTTATGTAATAATCCTGTAGTATGATCTAATAAAACTGTACATCCAGAAAATATTTTTAATATTTTTAAATATTTATCTGATAACATATCATATTTAATTTTTGGAACAGTTGTTCTTAACATTCTCTCATAACGTTCTTTCATATCTTGCATACTTTGTATAATAACATTTTCTCTAAATTCTTCTACCAAATTTGAATGTTCAGCGATTAATTCGTTATGTTTATTTTCCAATTTGATAAAATTTTCATATAAATCATTGTACTCTTCTTTATCACTTGGATCCATTTATTATAATACATTAAAAAAAAAGTAATTAAAAAAAATTTAGCTTTATTAATTATTATTCCCATTCTAATTTGTCATCTTTATAATTTTTAGACTTGTACAAGTTGTAAAACATTTTTTTAAGTGCAGAATAGTGAGGTTTTTCATCAAAATCCAGATTTTTTACATATTTTAAAAATATAATAAATTCTTTAGGCATTCCTAAGCAAAGGTCTTCTATAGAAGTTTTATCCTTTTTCTCACCAATTAGTTCATAACGTTTGTTTTTGTCTTTATTTTTTATTCCTTGCCACGGTAATTTTTCTTTATAGAGATAAACAAGTAAATACCCGATTGATTCTAGGTCATCTTTTCTAGATTGTTCTCTTCCCTTATGTGAAGAAATGCTTGAATACCTAGCAGTTCCACAAAACTTTTTATTTTCACAAAATGGTATATGACAACCATTTTTTTTAACATATTTTTTAGCTAATCCAAAATCTATACAGTATAATTTAGTTGGATCTGTATGACCTAATACGAAATTATCAGGTTTAATATCTCTATGTATAAATCCCTTACTATGTATATGTTTTAAAACAGATATCATAGAAATAGCTAATGATATAATTGTCTGCATATTAAATCTTTTGTGTTTATTTAAAAGTTCCTCTAAAGACGACCCTAATAAATCCATTACGATAATTTTTCTATCATTGTATTTTATTATTTTCATTTCAGCTATCCCATTTTCTCTATCTGAAATATGTTTATATACTTTTGCTTCCTCTAATAAAGAATGAAGTCCATCTCTTTCATCGTTTAAAATTGGTATTTTTAAAGCGACTAGTTCGCCAGTTTTCTTATTCTTTGCTTCAAAAACATCTCCAAATGATCCTGAATTTATATATTTAGTAACTGTATAACGATTAATATCAGTTCCTATTAATTTATGAACTTTTTCCAATTCTTTTTTATTCATCTATTAAAAATTTGATATATACAGATAAAAAAGGAAATGGATAAGAACCCACTAATTTAAATAATTAATTATATATTTATTTAATTTTTTCTTGTAGATTCTCTATTTTGATATTTAAATTGATATAGCGTAAATGAATGTATTTGCAATAAATAAAGTCGGTTGCATAATATTAAATGCTTGTCCAGAACCATTATTGTCAACTGTAATACCAGTAGTAGAAGATGCTGTAGTTACGTTTAAATCTGTTTGATCAGCGGCAACTTCTCCTGGAAGTGCAGAGACAGTTTGATCATTTGTATTATTTGTATAACTATGAGAGTGACCTGGATCTGTTATTCCATGATTATGTGATGGCATTTGATTAATTGTCATAGTATGTGTTTCAGAACCAGCATAAGTACCCATAGTTCTATTTGTTAATCCACTACCAGTACCAATATTACCAGGAACTCTTCCTCTCAAGTCAGGTAAGTTGAATGTAGTTCCACTTGCACTTCCAAATGAAGTTCCTATCATATTAAATAATCTTGGATAATCTTCTCTATTCAAGCTTCTTCCATCGCAAAGTACCCATCCATTGTGATCATTTAGTGCAACTGATTGTTTAATATCACCAATTTTTTGAGGTCTGATAAATGACCAATCGTTAATATCTTTGTTATATAATTTTAAAGCCCCGTATTCTTTATAATTTGATCTACTTTGCATTATACTATACACCAAGATTTTATTTTTTTTGAACGCACTAAATAAATATATAAAAATAAATATGAAAAATAAATATAAAATTATATATAAACAAAGGATATTATATAATTTTTATGTAAAAATAAACTTTAATTTTTATATAATGTTTAAGTTACGTTGTGTGCGAGTTTAGATAAGAAAACTATGAACGGCTGCACTTTGTATAACGTTTGATGAATAATCACTTGAGATAGTATAATCTGATGAGCTACTTGAGCTAGAGCTACTTGAGCTACTTGAAGAGCTACTTGAGCTGCTTGAGCTACTTGAGCTACTTGAGCTACTTGAGCTACTTGAGCTACTTGAACTACTTGAGCTACTTGATGGTGATTTTTTAACTTTCTTTTTCTTATTCTTTTTTTTTATGTTGTTTTTTATTATCGGCATTTGAATTGGTGGGTTATTTGACATTTTTTTTTATACTATTAAACAATAAAAAAAATTTTCGTAATTTATGTTTTTTATGTTAAAAATAAATAAATCAACTATCGTGGTATATATAAGATCTAGGTTGTCTGCAATTAAAATGTTTAAAGTATTTTAAAGTTGTTATGCATTGTAAAGTTGTTATGTATTAAAGTTGTAAAGTTGTTATGTATTATTATGTATTATTTTATGAGCTAGAGCTACTTGAGCTGCTAGAGCTAGAGCTGCTTGAACTAGAGCTACCTGAACTAGAGCTACTACTTGATCTACGGCTACTTGAACTAGATTTATTTGAAATTTCTATTTCTACTTCTACTTCTATTTTTTTATCGTTTTCTTTTATTTGCGGTTTATCTGTCATTTTTTTGGTTTTGTTTTTGGTTTTATACTATTATAAAATAAAAAACAAATATACAATTCGTGTTTTTTAAATAAAATAAATAAATCAGGTATTATAACCATTATAAATGATAATGTGTAGAATCTGAGCGACATGTACTACAAGTACTTGTATAACTATCTGTATAACTATCTGTATAACTATCTGTATCTGTATAACTATCAGAATCTTGATCCAAGTCTTGTCCAACATTATAAATTTCTTTAATTCTTTGATTTTTTTGTAATTCTTTCTTTTTTATAATATCATTTTGGTTACCAATGTCATTTGGGGTGTCAATGTCATTTGGGATGTCAATGTCATTTGGAGTGTCAATGTCATTTGGAGTGTCAATGTCATTTGGATATTCTTTTTTAGTAATTTGATTTTCTCTAATATTATTTTTATTATCAATGACAATTTCTTCTTTTTTGTTTAATTTAGATTCTTTATTCATATTATTAGTTATATATAGTAATAATAAAAAAATTATTAGTATATAGTGTTTTTAATAGTTAAAATAAACATTATAGGTAATGTGTTTATATTTTTTAATTATTCTTTTAATTTTTTGAGTAATTCTTCCAAGTCAATTTTCCAAAGTTCTTCTGGTGTTTTTGATTGTATAAATAACAAACTTTTCTGTTTTGATTCGCAATTTCTATTTAATTCTTGTATTTTTTCAAGAGTCAATGAATAAATAGGTAGTTTCAACAAGTAATCATAACTCGAATCGTCTTTTGGATAATTTCCATTTTCTAAAGATTTTATTATAAAATCTTTTGATTTATTATTAATTTGAAGAATACCATTTATATATTCTTTTATAAATCTAGCTTTTGAATCTAATAATAATAATTCTTTTTCTAATTTTTCTGTAATGTAAATCTTACGTTTTTCATAATAGTCTATTCTAATATCATAAAAGCATCCTAGTATATCTAATGGAGAATTATATTTTGTCAAGATAAGATTTTCATTAAAGAGATACATATTATTTGTACTAAATGATTTTGTCAATTTTAATTCTTTTTCAACTGTTCCAGATTTAATAAGATGTTCTAAATCACTTTCGTTTTTAAATTCTATTATAAAAATAATATCATCATTTTCATCCTTTGTTTTATTTTGTACATCTTTTAATTCAAACTTTTTCTTTTTTTCTTTTACATCATTCTTTTTATAAGATCCTACTTTTTCAACAAAAGATTCTAATAATTCTTTATAATTTGTAACTCCTGTCCCAACAGGTATTTCTGTAACTTTGATTTGTTTATCAGATATACGTTCCCATTTACCTTTTGTAATATATGTTCCAGGAATATCACATTCCTCTATAGTTCCATGAAAACCTTTAAAATATGGTTTCATAGGTAATGGTTTGAAATTCTCATTATCTATCATATTTATTAGATTATGAATAATTTCCTTTGGATTATAACTAGGTATATAAGTTGAATAACCAGTACCAATACCTTCACAGCCATTTACTAATACCATTGGGATAATAGGTAAATACCACTCTGGTTCAATTTGCATACCATCATCATTTAAAAAATCTAATAGTGGTGTATCATCTGGGTTAAATAATGTCTGTGTCATATCTGAAAGTCTTGTAAAAATATATCTTGGACTAGCTGCATCTTTTCCAGCTTGTAAACGACTACCAAAATTACCATCTGGATATAACAAGTTAATATTATTAGTTCCTACAAAATCTTGAGCTAAATTAACAATTGCTCCTTGTAAAGAAGCTTCGCCATGATGATAAGAAGTTTCAGCAGAAACATATCCTGATAATTGTGCAACTTTAATAAGATCAGTTTTGTTTCTTTTTAACATGTAATATAAAATTTTTCTTTGACTCGGTTTTAATCCGTCACATAAACTTGGAATAGATCGTAAATTATCATATATAGAAAAATGAATAAGTTCTTTGTTAATAAGATCTTGATAACTAACACGGTTTTCTTTTATATTAATATAAATAGATTTATCATAATTTGATAACCATGTTTTACGTTTATCTGTACATTTAATAACAGAATTACTATTTGTAGTTGATTCATCTATACTTGTAGATAAATTATTTTTAATATTTTTATCTTTTTGAAATGCTAAAAGAATAGATTCATCGCATAAATTATCTTTGTAATAATAATCTACTTGAAGTTTTTGTAAACGTCCAAAAATATCTTTTGCATCTTCTTTTTTAGAAGTACCAAGACCCTTAAAATATTTAATTTGATAACTACCCAAGTTAGGCTGACTACCATTTAACCCCCCAGATTCTTTCCATTTAATATAATCTTGTTCTGTAAAAAATTCAATTACATTTTTACTTTTAATAGCTTTGACAATAGGTGTTCGTAATGTTTGGATATAATCTAATTTCATAAGACTTGGCCACCAACAATGGAAAAGATTAACGATAAGACTTTTAATATGAGAACCATCTACATCTGAATCTGTAAGTAACATTATCTTGCCATATCTTAATTCAGAAGTATCTTTATAAACACGGTCTTGTTTTAATCCTAAAATTTGTTTAAGATTATTTATTTCTTCATTTCCTATTAATTGTGAAATAGTTGCATCTCTAATATTCAAAACTTTTCCACGTAATGGAAAAGCTCCATAACGTTCTGGTCCAACTACTGATCTTCCCCACATTGCAAATGTTTTAGCCGAATCTCCTTCTGTTAAGATAAGAGTACATTGATTTGATTTAGCAGTTCCTGCCCAAAGAGCATCTTCAAGTTTTGGTATAAATACTTTATTTGCCTTTTTACCGTCTGTTTGTTTACTTAATGAAGCAGTTTCTTTAAGTTTACAAAATTCTACGATTTCTTCTGTAATGGAACTTTTATAAATTTTATTTATAAATTGATCACTGACAGTTACATTACATCCGAAATCTTTTGATTGTGTAGTTAATTGTTCTTTTGTTTGACTATTAAAAGATGGATTTGCAACTGTTGCTCTTAAAAATAAGAATAATTTGTCTTTTATAAAGTTTGGTTTTAATTCTTTAAGTTTTTTCTTTTCTTCCAACATTTTTTTTAATTTGTTAATAATTTGATAAAGTATATAATCAACATGTTTTCCACCATTGATTGTAGAGTTTCCATTTACAAAAGAAACTTGTTCAAATGTATTATATGGAACGATTGCATATTCCCAGATATATTCTACAAGTTCACCACTTTTTGTTTTAATCTTTTCAATATGAGATTCACTAATTACTTTTTCATCTTCAAAAAAGTATTTTGTATAATCGTTTAATCCTTTACCGCGTAACTTTTCACCATTTAAATAAATCTGAACATTTTCATTTGTACATGCAATGCAGTCAATTACACGTTTTCTAATAAGTAAAACTATATCGTCATCTAATCCTGACATTTCAAATCTTGCGTAATCTGGTATAAATGAGATTTTTGTATAACTTTTACTTGAATTTGTTGTAATTTTTGCTTTTGTACGTTCTGTCATATTTTCACTAAATTCTTGATAAAATTTCTTTTTACGTTCGCTATCTATAGTTTCTACAATAAATCGTTTTGAATACACTGAAACAATTTTTGACCCAAGACCATTCGTCCCAGCTCCAGTTCTAGTTGACGAATCGTCATAATTACTACCTGAAAGAAGATTTCCGAAAATAAGTTCTGGTATATACATATTATGTTCTTTATGAAGTTCTACTGGAATACCTGTTCCATTATTAGTTACACTTATCTCACCAGTTGTAACGTCATAGTCAACTTTAATAATAGTAACAGTTTTGTCACGTGTAGAATGATCAGTGGCATTTGTAAGAATTTCATCAAAAATTTTCATAAAACCTGGACTATATTCGATCATCTTTTTTTCCATTTTAATTTTTTTATCATTTGTATCTTTTGCAATCCACAATTCTTCCATTTGTTTTTTAACACTGCCAATATACATACCACCACGGTGCAATATATGCTCTCTTTGTGTTAACTTTTTATAAGTTTCTTCAAGTGTTTTTTTCGTCATAGTTATTTTGTGTATATTTATGTTAAAATTCAATTATTTATTTTTTTTATATTTTGCTCTTTTTTCGTAAATTATTAGTAATTAATTTTATTTATTATATTAAGTAAGAGACAATTCATAATGCCTAAACATCTAGTGAATAACAGAATTGATTATCAAAATATATATGGTTTAGTAGCAAAACATGATTTGTGGTTAAATCAAGGTGTAAAAACTATAGATTCTCCTACATTTGCAAATATAATAGTATCTGGTGATAGTACAATCAAGGGTAATTTATATGTAGAAGGAAATACAACAATACTTAATACAAATGTAATTGAATTTGAAGATAATATAGTAGTATTAAATAGATTAGAAACTGGATCAGGTGTTACATTAAATCAATCAGGTATTGAAATAGATAGAGGTGTACTCGAGAACTATCGTATTGTATATAACGAATCGGATAATTTATTTAAAACTGGAGTTATAAGTAATTTACAAGCTGTTGCTCATAGAGAAGATATTCCATTACAAAATGGAATTATGATGTGGAATGAAGGTACAAAAAAAATGGAAGCAAAAGGAAGTATATCAATAGATTTAATACAAACATCTAGTACAAATGCAACAAGTGCAAGTACAGGATCTATTATTGTTAATGGAGGTATGGGTATAAGAAATGACATATGGTCTGATGGTAAGATTTATTTAAGAGGATCAAATCATCTTTATCAAAGTATTATATATACAGATACAACTACTAATAATTTATCACTTGTTTCATCTTTTGATATTAAAATGTTACCTGTTAGAAACACTATTTTTCCATATAATAGTTTAATAGGATTGGGTGGTACATCTGAAAGTATTAGTGCTGATAGTATAACGAAAAATATAAGTATAGAAAGTTCTGGAAATATAGATTTCTTTTTAGGTGCAAATAAAAAATTACGTATCCCTAATCAAGTTCCTATTACTTTTGCCACACAAAATGAACAAATTTATACAGATAGTTCTAATAATATGGTGATAGGTAGTGGACAAGATATTATATTAGAACCTGGAGCTAATAGAATAATTAAGGTACCTGTAGATATTTCATTAGTTTTTTCAAATTCTAATCAAAAGATTAATGCAAATTTAAATAATGATCTTACATTAAATGCTGGTAACAATATTTATTTAATTCCAGGACAAGAATTAAATGTATGTATTCCAACTGATAGAGGTATAAAGTTTGGTAATAGTGGGTATCAACAGATATTAGCTGATAGTAATAATGATTTAAGAATTATTTCTGATCATAACATTTATATAGCTTCTCATGGTGAAATAAATATTACTAGAAATATACCTTTAACATTTGGTGGGAATCTTCAGTATATTAAAGAATCTTATGGCAATTTATTATTTGGAGCAGATAATAATATTAAAATAATCGAAACTGATTTATTTTTAAGTAGTGAAAATGATAGTGGAACAGGTACATCTGGATCTATTTATACAATGGGTGGGATAGGTGCAGAAAAAAAGATTTATACAAAAGAAGGAATAATTATAGATACTACATTAGAAGATACATCTTTTGTTTTATCAAAAAATTCTCAGGATCTTTTCAAGATTGATACTACATCTTTTGGAGTAATAGATATTAATACTGGAGATGGTACAACTGGATCATTAAATATAAAAAGTACATCTAATACAGATTTTCAGTCTTTATTACAATTAAAGAATAATATAGATGTAGTTAATGGTTATAGTATAGGTAGAGGAAGTAGTACTTTATATTCCGGAAGAGTTCTTTCATTAAATATTCCTAAATATACAGCATATGATTCTATAGGGGATAGACCAAAGTTTGTTATAACAAGTGATGACTGCAAGACAGAATTATTTAGTATAGAGACAGATACTGGTAATATTGTATCAAAGGGAACTTTTGGATTAAGAGGAACCGAACCAGCTACAAATTCTTCTACTGCATCCTTTATTGTATACGGTGGTTTAGGTGTTGTAAAAAATATTATTAGCAGTGGTACTTTTAAGACAAATGTAAATTCTACAAATGCTTTTTCTGTAGAAACTACATCTGAAATAGTTGCATTAAATATAGATACACAAAATATTACAACAACTGTAAATGGTACTTTACTTGTAAATAATAGTGATAACTTTTTTGTAAATGATAATATTGTAAGTACAGATAATAATACAAAGATAAATAATACAGATAATGCAAATGATATTTCATCTGGTGCTTTAGTTGTTTCTGGTGGAGTTGCTATACAGAAAAGTTTAAGAGTAGCTGGAGAAACAACAATGTACAGTACATTAAATCTTTTAGATAATTTTATTATAAATGTAAAAACTCCTATAAGATCAAAGGATGTAGCTACAAAAGAATATGTTGATTTAGCTGCATTACGTGGTATGTATATTAAAAATTCTGTTCAAGTTGCTACAACAACTAATATGAATTTAAATATAGATATTATAGTAGGTACTATTATTGATGGATATACTTTAAAATTAAACGATCGTATTTTAATTAAAGATCAAACTAACCAAGTAGAAAATGGTATGTATATAGTTAATAATTCTGGTATTCCTTCAAGATCATCTGATTTAATCGAGGGTGATCATGCAGCTGGTGTATATGTTTTTGTACAATATGGTACTCTTCAAAAATCTACAGGTTGGGTTTGTCATACTCCAGTTGATCAAGATATTACTGGAACAGATCCTATTACTTTTGTACAATTTACAGGTTTAGGAGAAGTAGATGCTGGGGATGGTTTATCAAAGGATTTTAATAGACTTGATATAAATGTAGATGATAATAGTATTGAAATAGTTTCAGATATTTTACGTATTAAAAGTACTATTGCTGGTACTGGATTAACTGGTGGTAGTGGTTTACCTTTAGAGACTACAAGCGATCAAACTCATGTTACAAAAATAGGAACTATTGATACAGGTATATGGGAAGCTGATACAATAAATGTATCTTATGGTGGAACTGGTTCTACATTCTTTTCATTTGGTTCTTTATTAATTGGTAATGGAAGTGGAGGTATAAAAGATGATTCTAAATTATATTATAATGATATTTTGAAATATTTAAGTATAGGTACTGAAAATCCTTCTGCAAATTTACACGTAGCAAATGTAAATGATGCTAGAATTTTATTAGATGCTGATATAGAATCTACATCTCTCCTTTCTAGGCCACAAATAGAATTTTCATATTCTGGAGATACAAAATCTTTTATAGGTATGTCTAGAGATTATAATGATTTTGCCAATGATATATATCCTGATAGTTTAGTAATTTGTAATAATAAAGTTGACGGATCATCAAAAATACAATTATCTACGAATAATCAAAGTCGTATTACTATATTATCAGATGGAAATATTGGTATAAATACTAGTACACCTAGTGTATCATTTGAAATAGACGGGACATTTAAATCAAATGGGATAGTAATATTTACATCATCTACTGATTCTACAAATATATCGAATGGTTCATTTATTGCTAATGGGGGTGTTGCTATACAAAAAAGTTTACATGTAGGTGGACAGACTATATTTTTAAATGAAACTCCATCTACTTCTTCATTAGAAGCATCTGTTGTAATAAAGGGTGGTTTATCTATTGGATCAGGTGAAAATGCTAGTAATGTTGGAAATGGTGGTGGATTAACTGTATTAGGTGGTGGTTCTATTAGTGGTGATCTTTATGTTGGTGGTTCTATTAATGGAAGTGGGAGTAGTTCAAGCACTTATGCTTATCTTACATTAACAGCAGCAGATAATGCAACTGCTTTTGATGAGGGTGCTCTTGTTTCATTCGGAGGTATAGTTATTCAAGCTGATGCAAATGCGCAAAGTTTAACAAATGGTGGTGGATTTTTAGTAGCAGGTGGAGCAAGTATAGGAAAGGATGTATATATGGGAGGTAATAATTATTTATACGGTACAAGTAATTATTATTCGTCAAATACAAATGTGATATCATTTTATGATGGTTCAACTTTGAATTTAAGATATACATTAGATAGAGATATATATAATAATGATTTTTCAATATCTAGATATGATAATTCAAGTAATTTTATAGAAAAGATATTTAATATAGATGGTAATAATGGAACTGTTAAATTTTATAATAGTACATCATCTACATCACCTACAACTGCTTCTTTTGTTTTAACTGGTGGAATGAGTATTAATTCTACTAGCGTTGCTACAAATATTACAAATGGTGGATGTATTACAGCTATGGGTGGTTTAAGCGTATCCAAGAATGTATTAATTGGTCAAAATGCTAAAATATATTCCACGATAGAAAGTGTGTCTTTAACTACAGGTGCTTTAACTATAAGTGGCGGTGTAGGTATTATGAAGAATATTAATATAGGTGGATCTCTTTCATATATTGGAAATGGAAAGTTTGATACAATAAATAATACATCAGGATCAGTAGTTTGGACATATATTGGTAGAATTAGAGATGTTTCTACATCAAAATGTAAAGTTCAGTTTACGCATAATAATTATACAATAGATTTTGTGGCATCATCATCTGGTATGTTTCATAATACTTATGGTGATTATGGTGATTATGGTGATTATAGTGATAGTGGTTTGATTATTATAGTTTACAAAGACAGTAGTAATAATTATCATTTATTTTCAAAAACTCCACAAAATTCAACAACATTTGTACACATTTTATATAAAACAGAAACATCTTTTATAATAGTAAATGAAGGAACTGGTAGTGAACCAAATGGTACAAATAGTGGATATACTAATTCTTGGACTAACGAATACATATCTACATCAGAGTCTACTATTCCTATAAGTTGTGGAGATTTAGTTGTACAAGATTTTTCATCATCTGATAATTTTCCTATATTTGGACGTAATAATGATAATACCGTTAATTCACGTAATTTAGGTATAGCATTTAGTAGATATCAAACATCTAATAATAGTGGTACTGGAGAGATTGTTACGGATGGTTATATATTTACTGATTTACTACCAAATCAGGTTACGGCAAATAATACTCAAATAAAGTTTAGTAATGAAACAAGTTCTATAGATAATTATTATAATGGATGGTGGATAAAGGTAGTTTCTGGTACAAATGTTGGACAAGTACGTAAAATTATTTCTTATAATGGTGCTCAAAGAGTTGCTACTATAGATACACCATGGATAGGAGTAAATCCTAGTATTAATGATACTATATATTTTTACAATGCTCAATATGTTTCAATGTATTTTGATGATTCTCTTAAAAAGTTTAATCTAGTGTATAATACTCGTGACAATGTTACAAAAGCTATTACTAGTTATGATTATGTAGATATGAGTATAAAGGGACTTTCATTGTCTAGTACAAATGCTAGTACGAATGCTTCAAATGGTAGTATTTATACAATGGGAGGTATATCTATATCAAATACACAGGATGCAGTTAACTGTTCAAATGGTGGAACTATTACTACATTAGGTGGTGGTGCATTTTCAAAAAAGTTATATGTAGGTGAAAGTATAGGTGTAGGTGAAAGTAATTTTAATGTAGAAGAATCTTTACATATTAAACAAAGAAGGAGTGCTATTCGATTAGAAAATGATTATGATTCTATTTCTTATATAGACTTTATAAGGGGTGGTACTGGTACTCGATTTGGTATTTTATCAGATTCTATTAATGAACAATTTTCATTAACATTTACAGAGTTAAATATTACACCTGAATATTCTAAAAAGGTATTAACAATAACTACTGATGGTTATATTGGTATTAATACTAGTAGTAATATATCATCTTTATTGACTATAGAGTCAAATAACTTTATTTCCACAGATACAAATAGTGGTTATTTAGGTTTAGTTGCTACTAATACTAATCTTATAAATACTAATCTTGCTGCTAAAGTTGTTGTATTTGGAAATGATGCAATAGGAAGTGGTGGTAATGTTCTTATTTCTGCATCAACGACTGGATCAATCGTATTTTGTACAGAAGATAATAATAAAAAGATGGATATAAATAAGAATGGTATTGTTACTATACAATCTACTAAATCTTCTAGTAATAGTAGCACTGGTTCTTTAATAGTAAATGGCGGTATTAGTATAAGTTGTAGTACGAATGCCTTGAACAGTACAAGTGGAGGTGGTTTAACTGTAAACGGAGGTGGTAGTATAGAAAAAGATTTATATATAGGAGGTAGTGTATACGTGGACGGTTTTATAAATGTAGCATCATCTGTTAGTACACCTACTATTATATTTAGTAATGTTCAAAATTGTACATTTGATGCGTATTATAATAGCAAGTTATTACCTATTGTACAAGAAGGATTATTGTCCTTTTCTTTTACTGTAACTCCTACATTATCTGGTGCAAATTGTTATATAGAATTCACTGTTCCAAATAGAACAACTATATTTGATAGAAGAACTGAAATTATGGGTACTGTATCTGGTTATACTGATGATACAAATATAATTCCAGTTTTTAATACTGCTCTTTTTGGTGTAAAAAATGAGACTAGAGCATTTGTTACATTTCAAAGTGTATCAACAAGTATTCATTATTTTACTGTTCTTGCGAGATATACAATGGAATAAAATACTTTTTTAAGAAAAAAGTAACCAAAAAATATTAAAAATTTTTAACAAACAATATTAAAAATTTT